>ENA-OQIC01000075-OQIC01000075.1-human-gut-metagenome-genome-assembly--contig:-NODE-75-length-40737-cov-2.888796_pt1 | contig 40737 bp, 46 predicted proteins | sample MGYA00242572_ERZ504736 | MGnify/ENA primary metagenome ERZ504736 (study PRJEB26092, sample SAMD00036201) | human gut metagenome | host: Homo sapiens | study: EMG produced TPA metagenomics assembly of...
TGTTTTTACCCGGCTTCACATACTGTGTAATGTTGAACTCGGCATCGTTGTTGGCACCCTGGCTACTACCCGACTTTCTTACCATTGATCCACAGATACATAGCGCTGTACACTCCGTCGAAGTGGATAAACACTTCTTTATTCTTCCAGTCGGCCGGCAGAGAGAATTCCCTCCGATAGGAACCTACCGCATTAGGCTCTTTCTCTACCGTATATCCTCTCTGTCCCTGTATAAAGGGCGGATTGTTGCGTATCGGATAGGTGATATTGGTATAGATGGGGGTTCCGTATCCCAGCATCTCCCAATTGGAAGGAACCGGAATCTCTTTCCAGGCAGACACGTCATAGCCCGGTTTATAGAAATCCACCGGACGTTCGGAAGGTTGCTTCACCCAATGAAACTTCCAGTCACCATTCAGCAACAGATAACGGGAAGACTGATTGCGTATCCAAGGACGGGTGTACGAAGGATCGCCCTTCATCTCTTCCGTATCGGCAAAGGGGACAAACGTAGAACGCCCCTCTTCTTTGTTAACGGCAAATATCCGTTCATTCTCCCAGTCATTATCACTCCGGGTTTTAAAAGCCTCAGCCACCACTTTCAGATTCGATTTCACGATTTTCCATTGCTGGCTTATTTTCTGCGCATCCGGTTTGAGCTGGTAAACCGGCTCGGCCACAAGACCGGCATCCGGGAAACCCAGGTTATAACCACTCGCTACACTGGTGAACAAATAATTCCCATTGGGTAAAGCCGTGATACGCCATTGCTGATTGGGATTTTCTTTATTGGGGTCCCATTGGATGACCGGACACTCCTTGCTTCCATTGCCGCTATTGTCGATTCCCAGTTCGGTGAGCGGACTGACAATGGAGTAGCAGCCGTCACCGCAAGGTATCAGATTCCAGACCTGCGACTCTTTATGGGGTTCCTTTTTAGAAATAAATATCTTACTACCTAAATCCAGACTCTCCTGATTGTCCAGGACAAGTCCGTTCTGGGTATGGATCTCGTAGCTTTGCTTCGGATCGAACTCCTGGGCACGAACCATTCCTACTGCCGACCACAGAGCAACACTTACCAGAAACAGATGTTTAAAATTTAGCATACTATTGATATTAAGAAAAGGCAGGGAAGAAAACCAAGGCTGTATCCGCCAACAAAACGTATGTCTGCCTGTGTGATACAGCCCAAACCTATATTCAACCCAACTACCTATTGTTTTTACTGAAATAAAGCCGATTGTTTGTACACTCCGAATGTATGGATAGCAGGACAGGCAAATCCGTCGAGGATACGAAGACGTACCTGTTTGGCTTTACCGGTGCGAAACGTACGATCCATTTATACCCCACCGTCTGCTTATCGGTTGCTTCCGGTATCGGGGTCCAGTTACGGCCATCATTAGAGTATTCCACACTCCACTTCGTCGTGCGGTGTCCCAATTCGATCACTTCCTGAATCATCAGGCAGTCGAACTCTGTCTGCCGGGGAAGAGTGAAAACGATGTCCGAGGTTTTGGCTCCGTCTCGGCCGGCAAAATAAGTTTCCTTATTGTTGTCCGTCAGGAACTCCGGACGGAATTTACCTCCGCGTCCGTTCGTTGCTTTCACCTTGGCCTTAGCCAACAGATTGTTTCCGAAGGTTTCATCCAATCCCTGCTTCAGCAAGGCAGCATGAAGTGAATCGGTAGGATGAATCAGTCCGCGACGATCAGGTGGGAAGTTGAGCAGCAACACGCTGTTGTGACCGACAGAAGTGCAATAAATATCCCAAAGTTCCTTTACGCTTTTCACGCGGCTGTCTTCCTCAGCATGATAAAACCAACTGGGACGGATCGATACATCGGTTTCGGCAGGGATATATGCATCACCGCCTTTTACTCCTTCGTTCAGCCTTCATAGTTCTTCCATTCATCTCTGACGCATACAGAGTCGGTAGTCGACCAACAAGGATCACCGGCTTTGCCGGACTCATTTCCCATCCAACGCACATCGGCAAAAGGATACGAGTTCTTGGTACCGAAAATGACACAGTCCGGTTGCTTCTCTCGCACAATCTTATACCAATGGGTATAGATGGGAGTAGTCAGTTCGTCTGCTCCGGCACCGTCCCACCAAGTTTCCCAGACTTTTCCATAGTCACCCATCAATTCTTCCAACTGGTGACCGTAATACTGCTTGTACTTCTCCGTAGTATAAAGGGGAGAAAGATGCTCGTGCCGGTCGTGCGGACCCAGATAGATGCCCGCCTTAATGCCATACTCCTCGCAAGCATCCACAAACTCGCGCACAACGTCTCCCTTTCCATTCTTCCAGGCAGAGTTCTTCACCCCATAATCCGTATATTTACTGGGCCAAAGGCAGAACCCATCGGCATGTTTGGCTGTAATGATGGCACTGGGGATACCGGCCGACTGAAGGGTACGCATCCACTGTCCGCAATCGAGGGCCGTAGGATTGAATATAGCTGCCGGAGCACGTCCGTCCCCTTCGTTTACATACTCCTCAAAGGTATTGATACCGAAGTGAAAGAAAGCGATCATCTCCCGGTTATACCACTCTACCTGTCTCGCACTGGGAGTCAGCCCGTAGGGTTCGGGGGCCTTTTGCCCCCATACAGGTACCGCTACAGCAGCGATTCCCGCCGCTAAAAAGAAATTTCTTAGATTCATGTGTTCGTCTATTTTACAGTTTTGTATATCAGAATAAATTAAGTTCGCTTATCGTCACATGCGGTCCGCCGTTCACGGCCGTGATGGTTACCTTCAGGTAGCGTCCATCTACAGCAGCGGGCAGGAAGGATCGGAACTCACCCTGTGCCGGAATATCCGTAAACTTAGCTGCTACCGTCCAGGTGGCATTATCATCGCTCACTTCCACAGTCACCTCTTTCGGCCCGTCATACCCCTCTTCACGTGCCTGGCAAGCGAATCCCTGGATATGGGTTGTTTTCTTCAGGTCAATAACAATCCAGTGAGGTGGTTGCGGATGCTGAGTACTCCAGTCGGTACCCCAGAAAGTATTCAGATCGCCATCCAGACAAGCTTCTTTCAGTCCGCTGTGTCCCCAATCGCCCTCTTTCGGCTCTTCGGACGAAGCACTCAATGCTTCCCATCCGGTGCGGTCGAGCAACTCCATGTTGCTGGCATCCATCGAACCTCTGAAGATGAAGTAGATGGTCTGACAGCAATGATCGGCTACCGCTCCCTCCACCGAAGTAATGCTTACGGGCAGCAGATACTCCTTGAACGCCTCGATGTTACCTTTTGCATGAACCGTGATTACAGCTTCCTCAGACTTCGGTGTCCCGGCTTTTACCAATACCTCTTCAGTCAGGTCGTAAGCGGCTTCCGGCAGCAGTTCATATTCGGTTCCGTTCTTCGCGTTATACTCGCCTACCTTGCCCGGATCGGCTTGCAGATGTACCACAGCATCATTAGGCAGTCCGTATTCCGTCAGTTGCGGATAGGTTTCGGGAGTAACGGCCACATTAAAAGTCTGCACATACGGCTCGTCTTCAATGTAGAAATTGGCTTTCACGGCAGTTCCCGCATCGGGTATGTAGATGGTCAGGTCGCTGTCATTGTCACTGCATCCCACTGTGCAGCAGAATCCGGCAGCCAGAATGGCTGCCTTCAGTATGTTCTGTTTCATGATTCTTCTCATTTTAAATGTTTATTCCCATCCGGGATTATTGGGTAACAAGTTCGGATTCATCGTTGTCTCGTCGATAGGCAACGGATGCAAATAGAGTTTATCGTCCCATTTGCGGGTTGTCCTGTCCGGATAAACAATCAGCAGATTGTCTTGCGTCAATTCACGGGAGAAGGAGTCGTACTGCTCTTTCAGCTTATCCGATACTTTCATTCCAAGCATACTCTTCGGTGCTTCCAGCAACTTGCCGGCTTTCCAGCGTACAATGTCATCCCAACGGAAGCCTTCGCCTACCAACTCGACTGCACGCTCGCGGCGGATTTCGTAAAGCAGCGGAGAGAGTTCATAACCATAATCCGGCCAGTTCGGATCGGTGAAACCGACATTTACTTTCAGATGCGGCATTTCTACACGGTCTCTCAGTTCATTGACAGTCTGGTCCAATACCTCCTGGGTACATTCACCCAGTTCGGCTTTCGCTCGGCATAGTTCAACAGCACCTCGGCATAACGGAAGATAAACACATCCAGTGTAGACTGCCCGATGTTCCACTGTTCGGGATCGGTAGAGTGATACTTCATCACGTAATATCCGGTAGTACAATATTTGGTATCTATTATGGGAAGGGCATTGAACTGCTTCGTACCGTCGCTCAGCACCTTAAAAGGAAGTTCCGGATTATCGATCGTCTGGCGCAGGCGCGGATCACGCTGCATCAACTCATCCATCGGCATGTCGGCCTCCTCGTATCCCGGACTGACTGCGGTAGGCAGACCATCGGCACATAGGTATTGTTCGAACATGGCACGGCTCAGACCTGTATACGACTCTTCCATCTGGCGGGTATTGTTGTGCATCAATAGCTTGGTGATATAAACCCTGGGCATAATACACTCGCTATTGGAGGCTAAATCTTCCTGTACAAACAGGTTGTAATAATCCTGTAAAGGCTTATCGGTCTTATAGATGGAGTAACCTCCCTCTTCGATCACCTGTGCGGCTGCATCAGCTGCTTCACGATACAACTCTTCGTAGTCGCCCAGTCCGTGATACTTACGGAAAGACGCTTCGTAGAGGCAAGCTCTCGACTTGAAAGCCAGCGCAGCATACTTATGCATATTGCCGGTTTTGGTTTCATTAGGCTTCGGAAGGTGTTCGATGGCAAAATCGAGATCTTCCAGGATGTGTGTGAACACGACTTTTCTGGAATCACGTCCCTTGTACAGTTCTTCGGAGTCCATCTGCAACTCGGTTTCATACCAGGGCACATCGCCAAAGCGTTTCACTTTGTACACATACTCCCAGGCACGGAAGAAGCGGACCACGGCTACCGAACGGTTAATCTGGCTTTCATCCCCTTTCACCTGTTTGTAACGAGCCATAAAATAGTTGCAGGAACGGATGTTTCCCCAGTCTCCATTTCCCCATCCGCCACCGGAAGTAGGAATCGTTTCAAGATTGAAGATCCAGGTCTTCGGTTTCTCGTTCACGTAACAGTCCGATTCATCATCGGCACCGGGTCCCTGCGCCCCCGGTAAAATACCGTAAAAGCCGTTGGCATAAAGTTCAAGGTCTTGTACACTTGTCCAGAATTTCGGATCCGAGAGAGAATCTTCGGGATACAAGTCCAGTAAATCGGAGCAGGAAGAGAACATGGAAGTACATGCCACTGCCGCTATCAGTAATATCTTATTCTTTTTCATAATCGTTATCGTATTAGAGGGTAATGTTTAATCCGAATGAAACAGACTTAGTCAGCGGATAAGTGCTGAGACTTACTGTTTCGGGGTCGTATATGTCAAACAGGTGATCGAACGTCAGCAGGTTTTGTCCGCTTACGTAAAAACGCACATGATCTATCTTCCACTTGGCCAGGAGCGCTTTCGGCAAAGAATATCCCAATGTGATAGACTTCAGGCGCAGATAAGCGGCATTCTGGAGATAACGGGTCTGCGTTTCACGGTTACCGGTCACGTTGTCGTAGGTAGACCGGGGAAGTAAGCATTGCGGTTATCTTCGGTCCATGAGTCGAGTGCATGTTTGAAAGGTACATGCCATTCGTTGCCGAAGCCCCAGAACTGGTTGCCTCCCAACACTACATCCTTCTTGCCGATGCCCTGGAAGAATACATCAAAGTCAAAGTCGCGCCACTGCAATCCGCCTTTAATACCATAACTGTAACGCGGTTCGCTGTTACCGATAATCTTTTGGTCACCCGGATCGTCAAGCGTATTCTTTCCCTTGTTTATCTTGCCGTCACCGTTCAGGTCTTTGTACTTCACATCACCCGGATACCAGCCACCGCCATAGATCTCCGACTGATCGGCATGGGCACTTACCTCTTCTGCCGACTGGAAAAGTCCTTCGGTTACCAATCCCCAGATCTCACCCCACTTTTTGCCTACATAATGGTAGAGAGCAAATTCTGCGGATTATTGAACTTCGTGATTTCTGCCTGATAGTCGGACAATACGAAACTTACGTCATACGAAAAGTCTTTGTTCACCCGGTCTCTCCATCCCATTGAAAGCTCCCAACCGGTTGTTTTCAGGTCGGCAGTATTGGCCTGCGGAGCTCCTGTTCCCAGTACGGCAGGAAGCGGTGTACCGTTGGTCACCATATCGAGTGTCTTCCGCATGTACCAGTCGAAGGTTCCATACAGGCGGCTGTTCAGCAATGCCCAGTCGAGACCCAAGTCAATCTGGCGTACAGTCTCCCAAGTCAGGTAAGGACTGACGATACCGCCGGGACTCACGCTGGCTATTTTCTTTCCGTCCACCAGGTATCCCATCTCGCCATTGGTGCCCATGGTAGCGATATAAGGATAGTCGCCGCCAACCGACTGATTGCCCAACGAACCATAAGAGGCCCTGATCTTGAGTTCATCTACAATCTTCTTGGCAGGTTCGAAGAAAGCCTCGCTCGAGATTCTCCAGGCAGCCGATACGGAGGGGAAGAACACGAAACGCTTGTCCTTGGGGAACTTGGAAGAACCGTCATAACGTCCGTTTAACTCCAGAAGATAGCGTTCATCGTAGTTATAATTGATACGGGCAAAATATCCCATAGTGGCCCAGGAGTGCTGGCCGCTCCCGTTGTACTTCTCTCCATAAGCCTGTCCCAGACCGGCAAGGTCATTACTGATCAGGTTCTCGCGTTCGGCATTGAACCAGCGGTAGCTCTTGGTTTCGTAATTATATCCCAGCAACAGTTTAATGTTGTGTTTACCCAAAGACTTGGAGTAGTCGGTATAGGCATTGAACGTCTGGTAATAGTTGTCGTCGGTGGTAAACTTCACGCGGCTCGGAGTGGTATGCGGGAATACGGTTACAATGTCCGGATTGGCCGTATGCTCCAATATCTCTTTACCGTGCTGCTTCTTCGAGAGGATATACATATTATAGGTATAGTCCACATTGATGGTCCAGTCCTTCAGCGGAGTGATTTTTAAACCGCCGGTCAACCAAAGGTCGTTCTCCTTATTCTTGCGCTCGCCCGAAATGGCCTGGGTAGCCACCATATTCGTCCAACTGCCCTGACCGGAAAAGTTTCCGTCCGGATGATATACCGGCATCATCGGACGAAGGTCGGCACCGTAGAATGCACTGTTGATCTGTGCTGTCTCGTCACTGTTGTTACTTCCGTAAGGAGCATCCCGGTAAGTGTTGTTGTAGACGGTCTTCAACCGCACCTGCAACCAATTGGTGACGTCCGAAGTCAGGTTCAGGTTGACATTGAAACGGCGGTACTTATCGTCATAATGTTTCAGTGTTCCCCCTTGGTCGAGGAAACCTATCGAACCGTAATAGGCGGTCTTGCCCGAACCTCCGTTGAGAGACAGGGTGTACTGCTGCATCAGGGTGTTATCTTTGATGGTTTCATCTATCCAGTCGGTGTTGCCGCAATACAGATACTTGTTGGGATTGGACGGATCGATGAATACCGGCAGATTGTGTTTCGGGTCGGTATAATAGGCATAGATATGATCCATATAGTTCTTATCGTAGTAATCGCCTCCACCCGAGTTGCGGTTGGTCAGATTATGGAAATTGGCAAATGTCCACGAATCCATATACTCCGGTTTGCGTGTAGGCGAATTGATAGACCAGTTGGACGAGAACGAAATCTTGGCTTTCTCGTCTTTACCTTTCTTGGTGGTAATCAGCACGACACCATAGGCTGCCTGTGTTCCGTAAATAGAAGCCGAAGCCGCATCCTTCAATACCGATACGCTTTCCACATCGGCCGGATTGATCATGTTGGGATCCATCTGCACACCATCGACCAGTACCAAGGGTCCGGAAGAGTTTATAGATGTAGTACCACGAACGTTGAACCCGTATCCTTTGCCCGGTGCACCGTTGTCGGCGGAAATGTTCAGGTTACCGATCATACCCTGTAGTCCCTGGCTAAGATTGGTGATCGGGCGACTCTCCAATGTCTCTGCCGAAACACTGGCTACGGCTCCGGTGAGGTTGGCTTTCTTTTGTGTACCATAACCCACCACCACCACACTTCGTCCAAGGTTTTGCTGTCCTCTTTCAGGGTGATCTGCAGACGGGTCTTTGCGGAAACGGTCACGACTTGTGTTTCCATTCCAATAAAGGAGATCTCAAGTTGCTCTCCCTGTTCCGCTTCAACCGAGAAGTTACCATCCATATCGGTGATTGCTCCACGTCCGGGAGCACCCTTTACCAATACAGAAGCCCCGGGAAGCGGAGAACCCGTAACGTCAAGAACACAACCGGTTATTTTCTGTTTCTGCTGTTCTACCTGCACCACTCCGGCAGATGCTGCATTGTAGCTGTGAGAAGCAAGGCAAGGTTGAAGTCCCATACCCGAAAGAAGGACAAACATCCCTGAAATCCTTACGGCTCTTTCTACTAATTTTCGTTCTCTCATAATAATAATGAATTAAAATTAACATTAGGAATCAAGCAAGGCGTTGCTGACTCTTTTTAACTAAAGACGAAAGCAAAGGTATCTCCATGGTCTTAAGAGAGGGATTAAATAAGGGTTAACGAAGCGATTAACCTCTCATATTTCTTGTTAACCCGGCCCTACAGCAGTCCAGACATTGACTTCCACTCATTAAAAAATACACAAAGATAGCACAAAGAAGAACCAAGGTTTCAGAAAGACAGCAAAAAGCCTTTTCCGTTGACGAGGTCTTCTTCCAAAAGAGCTCAACCGGAAGAGAAATACGGCAAGAACCGGGTTGTTGAACACGAAAAACCGGAGTAACCGACCTTCAAAGCTCGATCGGAGATGAAAAGTACCTTACTTTTCGGAAAAAGAAGGAAGCATTTGGTCAGAAAGAAGTAAGCATTTTCGGAAAATGCTTACTTCTTTTCTAAATATCTCTATATGTTTTGGCAGTTATCATATATTGTTCCGGAACAAAAGCCCTGAGAAGCCCGTTCTACTTCCGGTTGGTCTGTTGAAGAAGTCCTGTTTGATGTATCAAAAGGACAGGCATTCTTCTCTAAAGCGAACACAAGGTATGCGAAGAGGCTCGTCACCGTCTTTAATTAGCAAGAACAGGTATCTATACCATCAGAAAGATAAACCGATAAACGAAATGGCGGCGTTTTTCCGGTCATGCCCCGCCCGACGGCCGAAAAAGCCAAAAGCAGAGAGGTTGCTTTATCATTTTGACAAACTGACAATCGGGAGGGAATCTCAGACCTTGATGTCAGCGAAAGCTATGCCGTACTCCTCGTTCATCACCCGTCTATAATCTTTCGTAAACGCGGCATAACGCCTGATGGCTTCCTCCTGGTTGTTCTGCTTCCGAAGGGCACAAACGGTATAAGCAAGTGCCAGTTCCGACAAAGGATCGGCTATAAAGAGGATGTTACAAAGACGGATGACGATACTGAACCGGGCATCCCGGTAAGCCAGTTCCAACTGGCCGGGCAGAAGAGAATGGATCAGCGTTTCCACTTTCTGTTTGTAGTAATCGAAAAGGTCGGACTCGGCGGCGGGTATGAACTTACCCCGCAAAAGTATTTCCAACCATTCCGCACGTATGGCACCGGGAGTCTCTTTCTTCTTTTTCTCCGGAGAGGTAAGGTTCATCAGACGAATGTAATCGCAATAAAACTCTTCGCCAAACACCATGCAGAAGTATCCGTTGCGGTATACGAGTTCGATGCCGTCCACATCCTGCAATATCTTCCTCACATGATTCATGGAAACTCCTTTGAGGTTCTTCACATTGCTGCCGGACTTATCGGGCCAGAATATCTGATTCATGTCAGACGAAAGCACTCCCCTCTTGCCTACACTGTTCAGCAGAATATACAAAAAGATAGTACGCAGCTTGGGACTGAGCATATAGGTAATGTCACGTCCGGCATTATCGAGAATGGTAAACATGCCGAAAAGGAAAATAGCATTCTTGTCGGGCGGCAATACGGCCGGCAATTCCTCCCACTCGGAAGGCTCTTTCTCAACTTCTTCTTCTTTCACTTCCGGTGACTCCACAGCCGGAACTTCCGGTATATCGGACACTTCTTCCGGACGTACTCCGCAGATGCGGTCTCGGCAGACGTCCTGTCCCGCTTCCGCTTATGGTGCATGATGCCCCATACACAGGCCGCCAACAATAATACTCCACCCACGACTGCTCCCAGCAGACCGGCATTCAGGGCATTCCGCCTCCGGCTATAGTATTCCACATCGTCCAATGTAACCGGCGGAGTAGACAGGGAGTATAGACGGGTAGTCACTTGCCCGTGCTTCTCGAACTCTTGGACGGAACAATAGAACTCATTTAATTCTTCATTGAAGTATAGATTGGCGTTGGTAGCAATCTCTTCCGAAACAATGGGAATACTGTCTCCCACCGCTTCACACTCACCGTCACGCACAGACAACCGGTACAACTGCAAAGTGGAATTGCAGATATTCGGGATATCCCAGAAGGAACAGGTGTTTTTCATCGGCAGAGAGTATCATATTACGGGGTACCACCCGATTGACCGCCGGTGCTTTCGCTTCCCAGAGTTTCTGCACCGAACGGGTCTGCATATCTATCCGGTATAAATCGTACAGATAGTTGCGCCCTACATTCTGATCACCGGCTTCGTTGCCCATGCCTCCGTAGAGGTATACCCGCTTGTAATCATTGCTCACAGCCATGCCCGAAAAGTAACGGGGAATCACCCGGTCGCCGGAGAAGGCCAGTGTATCCCAACGACAAGTATTCAAATCGTACGCCAGGAACGTATTGCTGTACCTACGGCTTCCGTAACCGCCAAACAGGAAAAACTTTCTTTCGCCCGGATGAAAGAATCCGCAATGATGATGGAGCTGTTGGCAAAGATAGTCGGAACTGGCCGGACGCCACTCTTTGGTAGTAAGATCCAGCGCCGCCACCATGGCATCGCCATGCGAATCGGCCACTTCATAAGTATACAGCTCACGGGATGCCTCATCCAGAAAGTTCATACCCAGGCGAAGCTGAACCGGAAGAGGGGTCTTATAAGGTGTCTTCGATAATTCGTGCGTGTAAAGGTCGAACGCGGACAGAGAGTCCTGATTAAAGAAGAGGATGTTCTGGTGTGTCTTGTCAAAGTTAAGACCGGAAGGCGTGGAAGAATAGTCCGTAAAAAGTTCTTTCCAGTAGTAGGACTGATTAATCAGCCACACAGGATTGGTGACCTGTCCCACAACATGTCCCCGGCTGTCGTGCACATCTTCTCCGCTGCTCTCGTTCAAAGGAAATATCATGATCTCTTCACCGTCGGTAAGAGACAAGTTACGGATGGCATACGAAGCCACATCCAGGATGTATTCGCATTTACCAAAATAAATATGCGGTGAGAATCCTGTCGGCTCCAGTCCCAGGTTGGAGATCTCCTTGCTCCGCTTGCCAATCGTAATTCGGGCACAGTCTGCGGGTATATCCAAAGCTATGGAAACAGGCAACCAGCGGTGATCATAGTCTTCCTTATCCAGTTCGAAAGTACAAAAGATACGTTTGCCGTCTTCGTTGAAGGAGAAAGAACAACGGTCGCCGGGTTTGTGCAGATACGTAAAACTATAAGTTTTCCCGGCATCCCGGTCTTCCAGATAAAGGATGTAACCGGGACTCTCCACATTCCGGACCAGATAATCAAAGGAGATACGGAAAGCGTTGGTGAAAGTGCGCTCGTGCCCTTCACGCAAAACAGAATAGGTGGCACGCTCACTAATCCGCTTTTCGTTCCCATAGAAAAGAAGTCCCTGCGAGAAGCAATCGACTATGCAAAGCCACATCATTCCGATAGCAAACAAACATCCCAACCTTCTCATATACTGTTCTTCGATAAATGCGTCATCCGTTTCATAGTGCAACAAAAATACGAAAAATTATAGAATTGGCAAACGTATGCGCCGATTAGTGCCCGTTGGAGTAAGAGTAAGGCAAGTCTTCCTTCTGAGTGCCGCGCCGGGAATCGGGCACGCTGTCCATCCATAACACCAGCTCTCCTCCGGAAGTAAGCTCACGGTGCGTCAGGTAGTTACGGGTAAATTCACTTTCATTGAGCAGGCTTTCCCGATATACCGGTTCGCCGGGCTATTGCCTTCCGCCTTCACAGTGAAGTTCTTTCCGCCGGGCAAATGTAATGTCAGTTTCGGGAAGAGCGGAGATCCCATGGCATACTCCGGAACACCGGGACAAACCGGATAGAATCCCATGGCGGAAAAGACATACCAGGCGGAAGTCTGCCCATTATCTTCGTCACCGCAGTAGCCTTTGCTGCCGGAGTGATAAAGCTTATCCATCACTTCGCGGACGTGCTTCTGGGTCTTCCAGGGCCGGCCGATATAGTCGTATAGATAGATGGCATGTTGCACAGGTTGGTTGCCATGTGCATATTGCCCCATGTCAAGAGCCACCATCTCGGCTATCTCGTGGATAACAAAACCGTAAGTACCGTAATTATAGGTATTGGGAGCTGTAAACATAGAGTCGAGACGGGCTTCCATCGCTGTATGTCCTCCCATCAATCGAGACAAGCCTTCGGGATCATGAAGAACACTCCACGTCCAGTGCCAGGAACTGCCCTCCGTGAAAGGGCCTCCCCATTCCGTCGCGTCAAAAGCGTCTCTCCATTTCCCATTGGCATCTTTTGCCCACATGAATCCATAGTCGGGATAGTAAAGGTTCCGGTAGTTGAGGGCTTTCCGGTAATAGGTATCGGCAATCTCTTTCCGGCCAATGGAGTCGGCAAAACGTGCGACACACCAGTCGACGTAAGCATATTCAAGGGTCTTGGCCGTGGCCTCGTGCACTTCGGGATAGGGAACATAGCCTAAACGGTCATAGTACCCGAATCCGTCACGTCCCACCGAGCTGATTCCGGGATGCCGGGCCTCGGTCTGATGAATCATTGCCTCAAGAGCTTTCTCCGGACAGATGGTACGAATGCCTTTCATCCATGCGTCTGTCAACAAGGAGATGGAATTATTACCAATCATACATTCCCGGTGGCCTGGACTCGCCCACTCGGGCATGAACCCACTTTCATCGTAAGCATTGAGGATGGATTGGGTAACCCGCTCGGAAACTTCCGGATATAATAAGGTAAACAAGGGATGGACGGCACGGAACGTATCCCAGAATCCATTATCGGTATACATATAGCCATCCTGTATCTTCCCATTGTAAGGACTGTAATAGACAGGTTTCCCCTGAGCATCGAACTCATAAAATTCGCGGGGGAAGAGTAGGGTCCGGTAGAGGCAAGAGTAAAAGGTACGCAATTGCTCCTCGCTGCCTCCCTCCGCTTCAATTCGTCCCAGATAACTGTTCCATTGTTTTCGGGCTTCTTCTCTCACCTGGGCAAGGCTCTTGCCTCCCACTTCGCGACTGAAATTGACAAGCGCCTGTGCAGGACTTATGAACGAGGAGGCGGTACGGACGGTTAATTTCTCTCCCGCCGGCACATTAAACCTGAGGTAGGCACAAGTATAATCACTCTCCAACGTCGGCCGATGGCGCATCAGTGTATCTCCGTCATACACGCCTTCTTCTGCAATGGGATGGCTGAACTCTATTCGGAAATAGTTGGCAAAGTTATCCGGTACCCCGCCATTGTGATTACGCGCCACACCGGTCACGCACCGATTCTCCCGGTCAATCGTCAACGCACTTCCACCGTTGTAGGCATCCACAACGATATACTGGGCAGAGTCCTGCGGAAAGGTGACTTCGAATACCGCTCCGCGTGAAGTAGCGGAAAGTTCTGTCCGGAGTCCGTCGGCAAACGTAACGCTGTAACTGTAGGGAGCCGCCTCCTCTTGGGTATGTGAGAAAGGTACTCCCCGTTCTTTATGATCCATCTTCAACACACCGGACAGCGGCATAACAGAGAAAGTACCGTAATCGTTAATCCACGGACTGGGCTGATGGGTCTGGCGGAACCCCCGTATCAGGCTGTCGGTATACGTGTACATCCAGCCACTACCGTTCTCTCCGGTCTGCGGACTCCAGAAATTCATTCCCCAGGGAACCGCCACCGCAGGATAAGTATTCCCATGTGAAAAAGCATAAGTAGACTCCGTCCCCATCAGAGGATTCACATAGTCTACAGGGCTGAAAGACTCTTTTTGTTGTACACACGAAGCCAGTAAAAGGGCTGCACCGACAATTAGGATAGTTGAAAAATTCTTCCTCATAGCTTAATTTTATTTTCTAACAGAGGCTGTGGTGAAAAGAGTTTCGACACATCCCCCTTGCATTTTATTCAGGACGCAAAACTAATGAGGAAGGGTTAGGAGGAGGGTTAATTCCCGGTTAACCTTCTTGCGAAAAGTCATTAACCGGGACTATTTTCTTCTTGCGACCTGCAAATTGGATTGCCGTGCATAGCCAATCCTGAAATTAAGAGGTTTCGGATCACCCAGTTGATAGGCATCGCGCAATTCCGGCTGAAGATACTGAGAGAAAGTGGAGATCGGCTTGTAGAAGGTACCGTATAAAGTAACCGACCACACCTCCGGATCAAAACAGGACAACGGAATAGAAGAGTCATCTTGTACAACAGCAGACGATTTCTGAAGAATCGTCTCGCGTATGCGCGAAAAAGCAGGTTCGTGCATCAGATAGGAAGCCGACTTGACAAATGTTGCTGTGGTCTCCGCATCAAAACGGTCCATAAACGCCTGTAACGGTCGGTTGGCTTGCAACCCCTCGTTACTGATATCTGTGCAGAAATAATAGAGGGTCTGCAATCGGGAAGCGCCCGGACGGAAAAACCGGACTTCCATCCCTGCACTGCATGTGTTCCGGATGGTATCCCCCTCTTTTCTTTCGAAAAGATCTCCGGTTTCCGATAACCACACTTCCTGAATGCTGACTATCTTACGGTTCCCCCGGGCCATCAATAACGAATAGATGGGGACAACCCCGTCGATGGTATCATTGGCCAGTTCCTTATCCATATCGTTAAAGAAACTCAGATTGAGTACGTTCGATACGGCATTCTGATACAACCGGTAAGTTTCGGCAGAAGGATGCTTCACTTTCGGAGCAGTGCCGACGGGTTCCAACCCGATCAGTACATAAGTGTCCATCTCGGGGAAGAACGCATTGGCAAACAGAAAGTCAGGACCGCCGAAAGGATAAAACAGAGTATGGCAACGAGTATTGATGTCTTCCAGTTCCGTCTGTGAGAAAGCTACCAGCCGGGGAGCCGTCTGCCGGAAAACATTCCATATCTGATCCATGTAACGGGCATGGTTCTTCCATTCCTTGGTCCGAGTCAGTGCGTAAAGCTTTCCGCTTGCTTTATCAACCGGCAAACCTGCAAGTACGCAAGACGCATCATTCAGGCTTTATCAGGAACCAGCTTCGCAGAGTCATTGGAAGCAATCCTCACCCGGGAAGCATTTTTTCCTGCATTGCCGGAAGAGGCCGCCCCCTGACAACAAGCAAACAGCACTCCCAGCATAAAAGAAAGTAATACGGTTTTTACACAATTAGTTAGTTTAGTTTTCATTTCGTTCTTAATAATCCTTTTCGTTAGCCAGATTCCAGACGTTAAGGAAAGAGGCCTTAGATATTTCAACCACTTTATCCCAATTCAGACGGTCTGCATGGTCAGAAGGCTGATGGTAATCGGGATGACCGTCGGTATGATACCAAATGATGGGAATACCGGCTTTGGCAAACGAGCCGTTATCACTTCCGCCCACCGGCTTGTCCCAAGGGCGGTAATTGGGTTCTAACTGCAAGCCGTACTTTTTAATGTCTTCTTTCAGCCAACGCCCGAAAGCCGGATTGGCTTCTGTATAGAAATAAACCACATGCTTGGGATTTTGCGGCTGATTGTTGCGGCCAATCATATCAAAGTTCAAATATCCTTTGACCTGATTAATGAACGGACACTCCTGCACAAAATATTTCGATCCGAGAAGCCCTTTCTCCTCTCCGTCCCAAAAAGCAAAAATTACATTCCGCTCCGGTTGCTGTCCGCTTACCACAAAGGCCTTGGCTATTTGCAACACCGCCGATACTCCGGAAGCATTATCATCGGCACCATTGTAGATCTGGTCGCCATCCAAAGCGGGATCAATGCCCAGATGGTCGAAATGTGCACCTACTATCACATATTCATTCGTCTTCTTTCCGGGAATCATACCCAATACATTGTTCATAGACAACTTCTGATGCACCACTTGTTTCAGTTTGGCAATGGAGTCAGGGTGCACTTCCAGTCGTCCTTTCTGCTGGCGTTCTTTCCGGTAAGCATCAAACGGCTGATAATAGCTCTCGCCTAACGGACGGATACCCATTTCCTTCAATAGCGAAGCGATATACCGGGCAGCTACACGTGAACCGTGAAATCCGGCTTCACGTCCTTGAAGTTCATCATCGGCCAAAAATCCGATATAAGCCTCGGCAGCCTGGCGGTTAATACTTTTAAGCCCTTTTCGACCGGGTCTGAGCACATAAGGTAGTGGCAACACACCACATAAGGACAGTAATCAGGTGTTTTCTTTCATGATCGGGATGTTTCTGTTTTAGTTCATTTAGCACATTGCAAGGACAAATATACGGAATAATACAAATTAATAAGTACCTTTGCGAAAATTTGATTCGTAATTATGTGGATACTTATAGTTGGTCTGGTGTTGCTCGCCATCGTGGCAATGATTGCCGGGTATATCCGCAACAAAAGACTGCAGAAGAAAATAGATAACGGAGAACTGGACAGTTTCCGGAAGTAAAGGAAGTCGACGTAGAGTGCTGCGGACAGCACGAAGTTTGCGAACGTGACAGCCTGCTGGCTGCCGTCAGTAAACAGATAGAGTATTATGACGACGAAGAACTGGATACATTTATCGGCCGGGCACCCGAAGATTATACACCGGAAGAGGCGGATAAATTCCGCGATGTCTTTTATACAATGCAGGACACCGATGTAGCCGGATGGTACGTAGCCTGCAACTGAGGGGGATCAGCTTCCTGATGAAATAAAAGACGAAGTGTTTCTGGTAGTCGGCGAACGGAGAATCCATCCCTGATCCGTCTGTTCCCTCCACACTCCTAACTGCTGAACCGTATGAATTACTACAATATACATTTTTTCAACACGCTCTCCTGGGGAGTCTTCTGGCAAGCATTGCCTGCGGCATTATCGGCACGTATATCGTGACTCGCCGGTTGGTGTTCATCAGCGGCGGTATCACCCATGCCTCTTTCGGCGGCATCGGACTGGGATTGTATGCAGGCATATCTCCCATTTTATCGGCTGCTGTCTTCTCCGTTTTATCGGCTTTCGGGGTAGAGTGGCTCAGTAAACGGAAAGACATGCGCGAAGATTCGGCCATAGCCATGTTCTGGACGCTGGGTATGGCACTGGGAATCATGTTCAGCTTTTTGTCACCGGGATTCGCACCCGATCTTTCAGCCTATCTGTTTGGCAATATCCTCACGATCACACAGACGGACTTACTCATGCTGGGCATTCTTGCCATCCTGCTGATCCTGTTCTTTACCCTGTTTATCCACCCGATCATATACGTGGCTTTCGATCGTGAATTTGCCCGTTCGCAAGGCATTCCGGTCGTAGTGCTGGAATATATCTTGATGATGTTCATTGCCCTGACCATCGTTTCCTGTCTGCGCATGGTGGGGATTGTACTGGCAATCTCGTTACTGACCATTCCGCAAATGACAGCCAACCTGTTTACGAACAAGTTTAAACGCATTATCTGGTTATCGATTGCCATCGGCTATCTGAGTTGCCTGGGAGGTCTGCTGATCTCTTACCGCCTGAATGTTCCTTCGGGAGCATCCATCATCTTCTTTTCTATTCTTATCTATATTGCCTGTAAGATAGGAAAGAGCCTTTTCAGAAAGAAACAATAAACCAACATACAAGTATGGAAATCAAGATTCAATCACTGGAACAAATTCACGAAGCTGCCCGCGAGTTCATCTCAGCCATGGGCGATAACACGGTCTTTGCACTCTACGGAAAGATGGGAGCAGGTAAAACGACTTTTGTCAAGGCACTTTGCGAGGAGCTCGGAGTATCGGATGTCATCACTTCACCGACTTTTGCCATTGTAAACGAATACCGTTCGGACGAGAACGGAGAACTGATCTATCATTTGACTTCTACCGGATCAAGAAGCTGAGCGAAGTATACGATATGGGATACGAAGACTACTTCTATAGCGGTGCACTTTGTTTCATCGAATGGCCGGAGCTGGTAGAAGAATTATTGCCGGGAGACGCCGTGAAAGTAACCATTGAGGAACTGGAGGACGGAACAAGAAAAATAGTGATCAACGACTAATCATCCGAAGAATGGCCCCTCAATATTTTGTACAGGGAATATTTGCCACCGCAGGGCTCATAGCCCTGCTGGCATCTATACTCAACTGGAACTGGTTCTTCACCGCTCAAAATGCACAACTGATCGTACGGAATGTCGGCAGAGGACGTGCCCGGCTGTTCTACGGACTACTGGGAGTCATTATGATAGGTATGGCTGTCTTCTTCTTCCTCAATACGCAACCCGTATCAGAGTAACTGGCGCGATTTCATTTCCAGATATTTATTGATCACATCAATCGACAGCTTATCAGGAGTTGTCAGCAGCGAGTAAATGCCATGCTGTTTCAAAGTTGACACAATCAGTCTCTTCTCGAACGCAAACTTCTCTGCGATGACGTGACGGTAATAGTCCTCGGTAGTCACCGACTTGCCCGCTATATACTCTTTCAGATCGGCATCCTCAAAGAATACAACCAATACTCTGTGTTGCCGGGCCAATTGTTGCAGGTAAACTAATTGCCGGTTCAGGCTGGTCATATTACTAAAATTGGTATAAAGCACCAGAAAGCTACGTTTATTCACATGCTTGCCAAGTGCCCGCATAAGGCAGAAAAGTCCGTTTCACCAAATGTTGTTTCCTGTTTATAGAGGTTCTCAAGCAAAGTCTGCATCTGACCGACTTGTTTGGAAGCAGGAACAAACGTATCGAAATACTCGTTAAACGTAACCAGCCCGGCTTTATCGTCCTTCCGCATAGCTACATACGAAAGCACCAACGAGGCATTGATGGCATAGTCCAGCAATGTCATTCCACGGAAAGCCTGCTGCATCACACGCCCTTTATCGATCACGCTGTATATCTGTTGACTGCGCTCGTCCTGATAGACATTGACCATCAACTGATGACGGCGTGCACTGGCCTTCCAGTTTATGGTGCGATAATCGTCTCCCTTTACATACTCTTTGATTTGTTCAAACTCAGTCTGATGCCCAGCCCGACGAATACGCTTGATACCGAGTTCGGTCAGGTTATCGCTCATAGCCAGCAGCTCGTATCGATGGAGCATCAGGTAAGAAGGGTATACCTTAACGGTTTCAGGTCTGCCACAGGTAGCCTGCGGGATATTAATCCGATTCGGGTAGTCGTAAAAACGCGGATGAATCCGAAACCGTATTCTCCCCTGCGAGTCGGCCTCAACCGATAGGTAAGCGTCTTTCCCTCATTAGGTAAAAGCGACAGCTCGAAGTGTACATTCCTTTGCTGAAATATGACCGGCACTTCATCTATCACGATCAAACGGACGGGATAGGAATAACGGCTCTCTATACGCAGGCTGACTTCGTTATCATCACCGTTAGAAAAACGTCCGGCACACTGACGGAAAGCCTGGATACCCTTGGTGCGATACAACAGATATCCATCGAAAGCCAGAGCAAGCAGCAGCGCAAGCAGCCCTAACTGTCCGATGATAAACAGAGAACCGAACAGGTATCCGCCACCTAACAAGAGGATGACGACAAGGACGAGTATATAGAAACGTTTGGTCAGGAACATAATTATTTGGGTACTTCCACTTTATCAATCAACGCTGAGTCACCTTGACAGGCGAATAACCTTCCATCTCTGCTTCCGCAGTCAGAATCAGGCGATGCTGTAACACATAAGGTGCTACAAACTTAATATCTTCCGGCGTTACGAAGTCACGTCCCTGTAAGAGAGCATAGGCTTTGGATGCCTGCAACATAGCCACCGAAGCACGGGGAGAAGCTCCCAGATACACAGCTTTACTGGTACGGGTTTGTTGGGCAATCAAGGCAATGTACTGAAGCAGAGTACGGTCAACAAATACCTTTTCCGTCAATCGACGAAGAGAAAGGAGTTCTTCACGGGTAATTACCGGTTGTATCTCTTCCAGTTTTACCAAGGCGGCATTAGTGTGATGGCGTTCCAGGATATTGATTTCTTCATCAAGTGACGGATAGTCCATGGTAATCTTCATCAGGAAACGGTCGAGTTGGGCCTCAGGCAACTTATAAGTTCCCTCCTGCTCCACCGGATTCTGGGTTGCCAGAATGGTATATAGTTCTCCCATCCGGTAAGTTGTTCCGTCGATACTGGCCTGACGTTCTTCCATGACTTCGAAAAGAGCGGACTGCGTTTTGGCGGGTGCACGGTTAATTTCGTCTACCAATATGATATTGGCAAAGACAGGTCCCCGATGGAAATCAAATTCATTGGTTTTCATATTGAAAACAGTCGTACCCAGGACGTCACTCGGCATCAGGTCGGGTGTAAACTGTACACGGCTGAAGTCGGCATCTATCAAACGGGCTGTCAGGCGGGCAAGTAAAGTCTTGGCTACTCCCGGCACTCCTTCTATCAAGACGTGACCGTTAGCCAAAATAGCTGTCAACACCAAATCGACAGTACGTTCCTGCCCCACAATAACGGAAGCGATCCGGCTTTTCAGTTCCTGCATCTTCTCTGAAAAAAGAGTCAAATCGGTACGCGGAGTTTCTTCTCCATGCATATCATTCATATTTTCTTCCATATTCTTTTTATTTATCAAATTCATATTTCATTCCTCCCACAGCTTTCTTCTTCCGAAAAAAGGTCAGGGTTGAGGCTTTTCTATCTCGTTCATCCCGTCAATCAGATCTTTCATCAACGTCTCGCCGACTTCCTGCTGCCCGCGAATCACGGGACGGAGCTTACGGAACAGATTCCGGACTTTTTCTTCATCAGTCCCTGTTTTCCGGGAAATCCGCCTAGACAAGGCATTGTCATCACTGTCATCTTCCACATCCACCTGAATATACCTCCGCAGGCTCTCAGCAAAGTAAATAAACTTTTTGCGCACAAGATCAGCATGATTCTTCTTTTGATAATATAAAGTACCGATCAACTCGGCAAACTCAAGATTACGGTTTGCAGGCTCACGAATCACCGGAATAGCCCTTTGCCTTCTGCGGGCGGTAAATACCATAAAGAGCACCAATACCAGCATCGTCAGGTAAAGCGCCCACCTCAGAGGACGCTGGGAAAGGAAGTAACGAAAAGGAGATACCTCAACCTGTGCTCCCGCCCCATAGGCTTCGGTACGGACTACCGGTAAACCTTTCAAATGAGAAAGCAGACGGAAAAGGTAGGCTGCATTGTCGCCATCGAGCATTCCATAGTTGGTAAACAATAACGGAGTAGTGACCAAAACAATCTCTCCGCTCCCTACCGGACGACTAAGGGCCACGGGCGGAAAACAATCCGGCAAACTGTCATTGAACATTTGCATCGAATCAATCCGGCTGGTAGCTAAGGTAGAGACAACAAATCGTATTTTGTGAAGTAAATGCCACATAAATGAGGATAAAAACGAAAAGTACGCTTATCATATACTGCTGAATCCCCAATCCAGCAGACACTGTCACGCTCCAATAAATTGCCCGCATACTCTTTCATCCGTCTCGGATTAAAATAAGCATACGAATTGTCGAATCCCAACGTATCAGACAGTGAAGTACTGAAAGAGGAAGCGGCTATCAATATCTTGTTTCCCCTTTGGGCCAGATCGAGCAAAGCATTGAGATCCGCCTCCACCAGATTGACATGTTGAGTAATGACAAGAATACTCCGGCAGGAGTCACTGTCAGCAGCGAACTGATAGAACGTCTTGCGCGAAAGAGAATATCCATCCGGAAGAGAGGACTTCAAGACATCATCAAACACGGCACACCCCAGTGGCTGGTGATCATGTTGTGCAAAGGTGGGATTCCAGACGAATTTCTTCGGCAGATGAGATTCTACCACAAACATGATCAGCAAAAAGAGAACGATCCCGATAATAAACCAACGACTGCTTCTCATACATCCCCTCCCTTCCTGATTTGAGTTTGCAGAGCTGCCAGCTCTTCAAAAAGAGACTCGGAAGCGGGAAAATTACCATAACGTACCCGTAAGAAACCATGGGTCAGATTCCTGAAAGGAGTACGAAGCATCTCTTGCTTTACCTCATAAATATATTCTGTAGGAGTCTTATAAAGCTGCCAATCTATCCGGCCGTCATCGCTCAACAGTTTAAGGGTCTGCAAATAAAGCAGACGGATGGCCTCCCGGTAATCCTTGCGGTCTATGGCACGCCTGATCTCTGCATCAAAATCGACTCCGTAAATGGTATCTTCGTGGACACTATAGTTTACAGGACCTCTGCGTGAACGCATAAAAAGCTCGGGACGCTTTTTATAAAGAAACCAGAGGATCAGCAACAGGATGAGAATAGCAATAATAATCAGGATAATGCCGGAATACTCCTCAGCAAAACGACTTCCGAAAATGGCACGAAGTAACTTGGAGAGCTGCATACTGAGCCACCCGTAGATATCAATCTCAGGAGTCATCAGTTCACGGTTATAGTCATAATCCGGATTGGATTGCCAAAAAGCAACCCTTGCGGTATCGCAGACCAATGTATCAGCTTGCAACGTCATTTAAAGTCGATCATAATTGCTCAAATTTATCTATCTCGCTTTCTACCGAAATGCTATCTACCACCTCACTGGCATGACCGTATTGATATACCATACCAATCAAAGAAAATATCATAGAAAGATAGGCACCAAAAGTCTGGACGATAGCCAACAGATAGACCATGAAACTATATCCGGCAGAGATGGTCAGTTCATTCTGTGTATCGCTCAGCATAAAGAAGTATTTTACGATAGTGGCAATATACCACGGAGTCGTAGTAACTCCCTGCAATACACTGGATATCAAACCCATGACCAGAGATACTAAAAAGACACCGCCCCATGTGGCAAATCCCAGACGGAAAGTTTTCCAGAAAGCTACAAGAATGCCGATCTCCTCGAACAAGTAAATCGGAGTAAACAAGGCTAACGGCACTGCACAGGCTATCAGCAACGGAACAGTAAGCAAAAGCGTGAACGGAGAAGCTACAACCAGAATCCCCATAACAATGCCCACCACTATAGTAAGGCCTATACAGAACAGTACCATAACCAGCAGCCGTCTTATATTCTTGAACAGAAAAGGTTTCAAGTCGCAAACGTCACAACCGGCCAACCGTTCTTCGCGCTGATTATAAATCTGCATCAGTCCGTAAATAATAGAAGTCAGCAATATAGAACCTACCAGATAGCAGAGAAACATCAGTCCGTAATTTACCCAGAATTGCATTCCGATGGCCGCTAAAGAATTGGTCCCGGCCTCTTTGGCAGCTGCAATTCCCATTGCTCCTCCCATAATTCCATTCATGCTGATGGCTTGAATCAGACATAACGGCAGAATCAAATAGGTACAGAACTTCAACATCGGTTTCCAGTTCTCTTTTATAAAGTCCATGGTCGCATTCAGTTTATCACCAAAAGGACGCTTCACATATAAAGCAATTTTAGGTTTTTGTGATTCCATGAGTTTTTCTGTTTGGTAAATAAATATAGTAATAGATAATAAATGACAGTGACAATAGAATGATGCCCAACCGCAAAACATCGGGTAATTCGGTATGACGCGTGATAAACCTTCGATAAATCCGGCCATTATAAAGATAGGAACTGTACCTACTATAATTTTCAGCCTTTCTTGGCTCCCCTCATAAAAGACTCTTTACGGGAATAAGTTCCGGGGAACAGCCACCCGTTTCCTAAAGCCAGCCCTGCAGCACCGGCTACGATAATGGCCCATATTTCCAAAGTCCCATGCAACCAGATCGCAAGCATGGATTCGCCCAACAAACCATGTTTAAAGAAAAAGGTCTGAAAAGCACCGAGCATCACTCCGTTATTAAACAGTAACCATCCTGTTCCAAAGCTGGTGAGCAACCCCATTGCAAAGACGTTGAAAGAAACCATGATATTATTTAAAGTAATGCCCAGAAACATAGGTACCTCTTCCGAACCGTTGTACACAGCCATCGGCTCACCACGCGCTATGTTATCAAGTGTCATATCCACATAGCCGTTGCCCAGAATCAGGCGGACGAAGTTATCATCATTCGCTGCTGAAACAATGCCCACCAATACGCTGGCCCAAAAAATCAGGACCGAAACCAACAACTCTTTACGAGCATGGTACATCGTTTGCGGAACCTCTTGCGTCCAGAAAGTAAAGATACGGGTCCATTTCTCCTTCTTATTGCGATAAATCACATTATGAAGAGCCGAAGCCAGATTATTCAGATAAATAGTAATGCGGGAAGACGGATAATGAGTTTGTGCAAACGCGAGATCTGCCGTAAGTTCCGTATAAGCGTCAGCAAGACGGTCAGGAGTCAGTTTATCTGCCTGCTCCACCACCTTCTCAGTCTCTTTCCATTTTTCAATATTCCGACGTATAAACGTTACCTCTTTCATCCAACCGGTTCGGCTCCGGATAAGTTTGTCCGAAACCGGAAGCAAAAGTAAGAGAATTATGATATATTTGCAACCAAAACTAAAAAATGTTTAACCGGAAATGACAGAATCGACTATGATTGTCACACTTTAGAAGAAATCGGATTAACTCTGCTTAAAACAAATAGAATGACCATCATCACCGATGGAGAATCTTACATTCTGATAGTTGTAACCCATAATGACATTTTGTATTTCTGATGGAACTATACGCATCTATTTCCGATCTAGGTTGCGAGTAGTACAAAAGAAGCCCTTATTTTGCCATTAGGCAAAACCGGAATGCCAGTCATTTCACCTTAGCTCGATCACAGAACCTAGAAACCACCATACGACACAAACACTTTGCTTTAATACTTTTCATTTTACATACACAAAGACAGATTACCAATACCCATGCCAAAGTACCAATTAGCATTGAAAAACATAACTTTCCTCTCTGTCTTTTACGAAATTAACTCCTTACGGACAAAACATTAACTTCTTACGGGCAAAAGACTAACTTCTTATCATTAAAACATTAACTTCTTTTCCCGAAAGAAGCTAATGTTTTAATGATAGAACAGGAATATTTACCCGAAAAGGCAAGAAAATCCGTATACAAATACTCTATTTATGTACTTTACTTCTCTATCAGGAAGATTTTGAGAATAGCGACTGTCACCAAAAGAGAGATAAAGATATCTTTTTCATGCAAAAACGCGAAAAAAAAGTCTATTTGCGCGACTCCTTCTCTCTGAACGTACCCGAAATAAAACAACCAGCATCCTTTCACATCTGCTTGGTTGCAGTTCCGGATAAGTTTTGTCCGAAACCGGAAGCAAAAGTAAGAGAATTATGATATATTTGCAGCCGGAACCCAAATGTGTTTAATCAGAAATGGCAGAATCGACTATCATCACAGGACAATTCGTACGAATCAGTCAGGTACCGCCAGCCTTGGCGAACGGATACTGGCTCGTATTATTGACTATTTTCTGCTGTTTATCTACATTCTTGCCACTTCTTATATATTGGGGAAACTCAATATACATGCTTTTTCCGGAAGTACGTTTTTCCTGTTGTTCCTGTTCATCTATCTGCCTGTACTATGTTACTCGTTACTTTGCGAAGTTTTTAACCAAGGACAGAGTGCCGGAAAGAAACTTATGAATATCCGTGTGGTAAAAGCAGACGGTACGACACCCAGCCTGAGCGCCTATCTGCTAAGGTGGTTGCTCTATGGGATAGACGTAACTATTACCGGAGGATTGGGCGTACTGGTCATACTATTGACCAAAAACAGCCAACGTTTGGGAGATCTGGCTGCCGGTACAATGGTAATTAAAGAAAAGAACTATCGCAAAATACAGGTAAGTCTTGACGAGTTCGATTATCTGACTAAAGGATATCATCCCAGTTTTCCATCAGCTGCCGACCTGTCTTTGGAACAAATAAACGTAATCAGTAAAGCATTAGAATTACATCATAAGGATCGGACAAGACATATCGCACAATTGGCACCCAAAGTTCGTGCCCTGCTATCTGTAGATCAAACAAATATAAACGATGAAAAATTTCTTCAGACCGTTGTAAGAGACTACCAATACTATGCATTAGAAGAAATTTAGTATATCTTATTTCGTAAAAACAGACTAAACCGGGCTTTTATTCATCCCACTTTCAAGCAAATATCCAGACTCCTATACACACCTGATACTTCGAAAAAACATAATGCACTTTAGTAGGAGGAGAAGAATCAAGACGAAGTAAACTATCACACATACATGCAACAAAAAAGCGTGCAGAAGTGTTTCTACACGCTTTTTATCTCTTGGTTTACGAAGACTGGCTTACTCCACCTGTCCCAGAGAGTTGCCGTATTCCATTTCTCCCTGCACCACAAATAAGATATCTTCCGGGTCATATTCACCCACTTCATCTTTTTGGGCTTCTTTCACGATGAATTCTACTACCTGCTCCAAGTCGATGTCAACATAACCGTCAGCATCGGGCTGAACATCCAGGATTCCGCTTTCAGAGTAGTACTCATCAATCAAATCGAGGAAATAGTACAACTCGTCTTCCGAAAACTTTTCCTTCAATTCCTGAGGCAAATAATTCCGGATGAACTCGATGGTCTTTTCATCATCGGCGTCATTTAACAAAAAATCGTCTTCCAGTCCCATAAACAAATATTTTTAATGAAAGTATATTATAATAATTTCTCAACTTTCTCTACAAATGCAGGTTTACCTACGGCACCGACTTGTTTGTCTACCAATTCTCCATTCTTAAAAAATAGAACAGTAGGAATATTGCGGATACCAAATTCTGCAGGTAGATCACTGTTTTCGTCTACATCACATTTACCCATGATCACTTTTCCTTCATATTCTTTAGCCAGTTCATCGATGATAGGACCTACCATCTTACAAGGACCACACCAAGGAGCCCAAAAGTCAATAACAACCGGTGATCCTTCTGCGAGGATTTCCTTAAAGTTGTTGTCAGTAATCTCTAAAGCCATTTTCTATAATTATTAATTGTTAGTTATTAAGTATCTATCACTGTTATGCGGCAAAGATAATCAATTTATATGAAACGCAAGTTCGGGACGTTCCTTTAAATAGGAAATTAATTCTCTGCCAACCGAAAGTTTCACAGGACGGGAAATCAGGTCTACATACATCTTCCCCTCCGTATCCGTTACTTTGAAATAAAGTTCCGTATTCCCCGGGTGTCTTTCGTTAAAGAAGCAAGCTCGGTTACCAAAGCCGAATTAAGTTCGGCAAGCGGAATCAGAATCGTAATCTTCTCTATCAGTTGTTCCTTGACATCGGGCAGCAATTCCATCGAAGTAATCTTGACATCAAGTTCATCGGGACGCCATTGTTTAGGTTGACAACGGGCTTTGATAAACAAGAAAGTACCTTCACCTAAATAGCCTTGGAAAGTAACCCAGTCATTTCCAAAGAAAGGAATCTCCGCCGAACCGGAATAATCTTCTATTTTAGCTATACCATAAGGATTTCCATTCTTACTGATACCCCGGCGGACACTGGTAACAATGCCTCCCATCGTAATCTCTCTTCCTGCCAAAGCCGATTTATCATCAAGCTCGCTCATATGTGTATTGCAAACATGTTCCAACACAATGGCATATTCATCAAGCGGATGTGCCGACAAATAAATACCTACCAGTTCGCGTTCCTTATTCAGTCTCTCCAAATCGTTCCAACGTTCCGCCGGTAGAATTTCGGGAGTCGCTATATCGATAACGTTATCTCCGCCGAACAAAGAATTAACGGCGGCAGCCTTATCAGCTTGGTAACGGTTGCCATAACGCATCAATGTCTCAAGAAAAGTCTCTCCTTTGCTGTTCACAGCAAAATACTGTTCACGCTTCAGTTCAGGAAAGCTATCGAATCCACCGGCAAGTGCCAGGCATTCCATATTTTTCTTGTTGCAAGCATTCAGGTTGACACGCTGCACAAAGTCGAAGATACCTTTAAAGGGACCGTTCTCTTTTCGCTCCTCCATGATGCTTTGCACGGCAGCCTCACCCACACCTTTGACGGCTCCCAATCCGAAACGTATATTTCCATTCCGGTTTACGGTAAACTTCAGGTTACTTTCATTCACATCCGGTCCCAACGTCTGTACTCCCATCATTTTACACTCGTCCATCAGTTTGGTAATATCAGTGATATTCGACAAACTTCGGCTCATGACAGCAGCCATATATTCAGCCGGATAATTGGCTTTCAGATAAGCAGTCTGATAGGCAACCCAAGAATAACAGGTGGCATGTGATTTATTGAACGCATACGATGCAAATTTTTCCCAGTCCGCCCAAATCTTTTCAAGAACTTTCGGGTCGTGTCCGTTTTTCCTTCCGCCTTCTACAAACTTGGGTTTCATGTGATCCAACTTATCACGCAATTTTTTACCCATCGCTTTACGGAGGCATCCGATTCACCACGCGTAAAGTCGGCCAGCAGACGTGACAAAAGCATGACCTGCTCCTGATAGACCGTAATACCGTATGTATCCTTCAGGTATTTCTCCATGACAGGAATATCATATTCAATAGGCTTACGTCCATGTTTACGATCAATAAAGTCAGGAATATAATCCATCGGACCCGGACGGTAAAGGGCATTCATCGCAATCAGGTCCTCAAACGTAGAAGGTTGCAACTCACGCAGGTACTTCTGCATACCGGCAGACTCAAACTGGAAAGTACCGATCGTTCGTCCGTCACTGTAAAGTTTATAAGTAGCCGGATCCTCGATTGAAATGGAATCGATATCCAGTTCCATTCCTTTACTCAAACGAATATTTTCGACAGCCTCCTTTATAATAGACAATGTTTTCAGCCCCAGAAAGTCCATCTTGATCAATCCGGTATCTTCGATCACCGAACCTTCATATTGGGTAACCAGCATCTTTTCGCCGGTCTCTTTATCATCAGCCGTGCTGACCGGTACCCAATCCGTGATATCATCACGACAAATAATAGTGCCACAGGCATGTACACCCGTTCCACGCACATTCCCCTCAAGCATCTTGCATATTTCATCGTATCCCTCACCAAAGGATCGGGAGATGCTTCAGCCGCCTGCAATTCGGGCACATATTCTATGGCATTCTTCAGATTCAGTTTCTTATCCGGAATTTTATCCGGAACCAATTTGGCCAAGCGATCCGATTCGGCAAGCGGAAGTTTCTGGACACGGGCAACATCTTTGATAGCCAGTTTCGTAGCCATAGTACCATAGGTAATGATATGCGCCACCTTTTCCTGTCCATATTTCTCCGTCACCCAACGTAACACTTCGCCACGACCATCATCATCGAAGTCAATATCGATATCAGGCAATGAAATACGATCGGGATTCAAGAAACGCTCAAACAGCAAATCGTATTTGATCGGGTCTATTTTAGTGATCTGCAAACAATAGGCTACGGCAGAACCGGCAGCGGAACCACGTCCCGGACCAATGGAGACTCCCATATTACGCCCGGCGGCAATAAAATCTTGTACTATAAGAAAGTATCCCGGGAAACCCATGGTCTTCATAATATGTAATTCAAAGACCAGCCGCTCTTTGACCTCCGGTGACAACGGATCACCATAAAACTTCTTAGCTCCGTCGAAAGTCAGCTTTTTCAGATAGTCGGCTTCCAGTTTGATACGGTACAGTTTATCATAGCCTCCCAAACGTTTTATTTTATCTTTGGCTGCTTCCTCACTCAACACCACGTTGCCGTTTTCGTCTTGGGTGAACTCATCAAAAAGATCCTTTTCCGTATATTTTTGCCGATATCCTTCTTCTGTTCCAAAGTCCTCGGGGATTGCAAAAGTAGGCATAATCGGTGCGTGATCGATTGAATAATACTCTACTTTATCCAGAATCTCAAGTGTATTACTCAATGCTTCGGGCACATCGGCAAAGAGTTCATTCATCTCTGCCTTCGTCTTCATCCACTCTTGTTTCGTATAATACATCCGGTTCGGATCGTCGAGATCTTTTCCCGTACTCAAACAGATCAGCCGATCGTGCGCCTCAGCATGTTCTTCGTTGACAAAGTGAACATCATTCGTACAGATTAACTTGACATTATACTTTTTGGAGTATTCAATCAAATGCTTATTTACATTCACCTGCAACGGATAAGCTTCATGATTTGCTTTAGGCACTGTCGCTTTATGGCGCTGCATTTCCAGATAATAATCGTCTCCAAACAGGTTCTTATACCATTGGATGGCTTCTTCTGCTTCCGCCAACAATCCCTGAGTTATCTTTTGGGCACTTCACCGCCCAAGCACGCAGAACAGATAATCAAACCTTCGTGATATTTCTCCAACTCGTTCCGGTCTGTACGGGGACGCATATAGTAACCTTTGGTCCATGCCCGCGAAACCAATTTTATCAGGTTATGATACCCCTTCTCGTTTTTGGCGAGCACAATCAGGTGATACCCGCTCTGGTCAGGCTTTCCCTCCTTTTTATCCATTGTACGGCGAGCACATACATCTCACAGCCTATGATAGGTTGAACAATCGCCCTTCCGCATCCGCTATTTTAGCTTTACAGTCAGCAATCTCGGCATCTTTATCCGCACACTCCACTTCACCGGCTTCAATAGCTGCAATCCGCTTCTTCAGGTCCTTTATTTCTCCTTTCGGACCTCCATTTTTCTTATTAACATAGTTCGTAAACTCTTTAATGGCGAACATGTTTCCATGGTCCGTAACGGCAATACCTTTCATCCCGTCTTTCATAGCCTTATCGACCAATGCACTGACACTGGCCTGACCATCCAGAAGAGAATATTGCGTATGGACGTGTAAATGAACGAAATCCTGCATAGTTATAGGTTGATAATTTGAAGCCATAAAATTACAATGTCTACAGCTACTAACAAAGATAAACTTCAAAAAGTTATCAACATAAGTCATTTCTACCTGCAAATGCTTGCTGGATTTTTAAAATAAGTATACTTTTGCGGATAATTATCATTAAATAGCGCAAATGGGTCGACTTAAGAAATTAAAAAAGATAAGAATTCACCGTGAAGGAACACATATTTTATGGGGTAGTTTTTTTCTGCTACTGATCATAAATCTGGCTCTTTACTGGGGAATTGATTGTAAAATACCATTCTATCTGGTGGCTTTGGTAAGTATCGTCGTCTATCTGTTGATGGTTAACTTTTTCCGTTGTCCCATCCGGCTTTTCGGACAGGATACAGAAAAGATTGTAGTTGCACCGGCAGACGGAAAAATAGTAGTCATCGAAGAAGTAGATGAACATGAATACTTCCACGATCGCCGCATTATGGTATCTATTTTCATGAGCATACTAAATGTACACGCCAACTGGTATCCGGTAGACGGAGTGGTCAAGAAAGTCACTCATGATAATGGTAAATTCATGAAAGCATGGCTTCCGAAAGCCAGTACAGAAAATGAACGTTCAATGATCGTCATCGAAACTCCTGAGGGAGTAGAGGTAATGGCACGGCAAATAGCCGGTGCAATGGCAAGACGTATTGTAACATATGCCGAACCGGGAGAAGAATGCTATATCGACGAGCATTTGGGATTCATAAAATTCGGTTCACGTGTAGATGTATATCTCCCGTTAGGCACAGAAATCTGTGTCAGCATGGGACAATTGACCACCGGTAACCAAACTGTTATCGCCAAATTAAAATAAGAAACAATAATGGCAAATGCTATAACCCGCCACATACCCAATACAGTAACCTGCCTGAACCTTTTTTCAGGCTGCATTGCCGGCGTGATGGCTTTTGAAGCTAAGTATGAACTAGCTTTTATCTTCATTATATTAAGTGCTGTCTTCGACTTTTTCGACGGCATGCTGGCACGACTGCTTCATGCATATTCTCCGATAGGAAAAGAACTCGACTCACTGGCGGATGACGTCAGTTTTGGAGTAGCCCCTTCTTTACTTGTTTTTTCATTTTTGAAAGAACCCGGATTGATATACCCCGACTTTCTGGCAGGATTAAGAGATTATATCCCTTATCTGGCATTCCTTATCTCTATTTTTTCTGCTTTACGTTTGGCTAATTTTAACGTAGACGAGCGGCAAACCAGTTCTTTCATAGGCCTTCCGGTACCGGCCAATGCCCTCTATTGGGGAGCGTTAATCGTAGGTGGCAAAGATTTTCTGCTGGCACATTGCAATGTTATATACCTTATTATAATGGTAATGCTCTTTTCATGGTTGCTTGTGGCTGAAATTCCCATGTTCTCTCTGAAATTCAAAAATCTTTCTTGGAAAGATAATAAGGTAAGTTTCATATTTCTGATTGTCTGCATTCCATTACTACTGTTTCTGGGTATCAGCGGATTCTCAGCAGTTATTGTGTGGTATATCATTCTTTCACTTTTAACAAGAAAAAATAAATAAACAATCCTTCTGGCACGTTTGTTGTACTACAAATTTTAAACAATGCATAAAACAAATAGCCCATGTTTCACATTTTAGGATTTTTATTCATTATTGTCATAGCCGTTATAATCATCGGATTGGCCTTGTAGCAGCGTATTAAGAGCCGTTTTCGGACTTGGAAAACGCTCGCCCTCGTCAGGTTCAGATCGTAACGGACCCAATAATAATTCAGGAAGCAGAAGATATTACCACCAAACTCAGGCTAATGATAAAGAAAGAAATCATCACTGGGACAGGAGCCAAGCACAAAAAACTGTTTGATGATAACGAAGGAGAATACGTAGACTACGAAGAAATAAAAGAATAGGGACAGTGGTGAACTGTCACCTCCTCTTAGCAGCAAAAAGTCTTTCATCAGCGGCGCACTCATCAGCCAATATTCCTTTGACAACAACTGTTTTAGGATGGAGTGCTTGCGGAGCATATCTCTGATAGCCTCTCTTATCATCTTCGGCACCAAACACCAGCTTTCCCGTTTGAGCCCAAGCAATAGCACCGGCACACATCACACAAGGTTCCACTGTGACATATAAAGTACATTCATTCAGATATTTCCCACCAAGAACATTGGCAGCGGCAGTAATGGCCTGCATTTCAGCATGGGCAGTCACGTCATTCAGTGTTTCAGTCAGGTTATGCGCACGGGCAATGATCCGCTCTTTACAGACCACTACAGCACCAACAGGGACTTCTCCTCTCTCTCCTGCTTTAACAGCCTCTATCAAGGCCTGCTTCATAAAATAAGAATCATCCAGCATACGTCTAACGCCTCATATCGTGTTCACCAAAAAGAGTAGGATAATCCTCCTCCATATTTTTATGTATAAACATGAGAATCGTCTCACGAAGCCAGCGTGATTTATTCGTTATCTTATACTTATCCAGATAACGATCTACAATCTGCTGCTCATCTTCGCTCAGCAATATGCTCATCCGTCGTTCCCGCTTAGGTTCGTCCGGAGTTGCCTTATTACATTTTTTATCTCTCTTTCTCATATTCTTTGCAAATTTACTTTTACTTCTGTAATTTCAAAGAATAAAAAGAGTAAATTTGCAGAAATAATATGTCCGGTCGGCCGATACACATCCATGTTTTATCACCGGACCGACCTATAAATATAAAAATCTTCTTTATGGCAGAACACAACCTTCTAGGAAAAGCCGGAGAGGACGCCGCCGTCGACTATCTGGAACGGCATGACTACGTAATCCGGCATCGTAACTGGCGTAAAGGACATTTCGAACTGGACATTGTGGCAGCTAAAAACGGAGAACTGATTATTGTAGAAGTAAAAACCCGGAGCGATACGGACTTCGCACTTCCTCAAGACGCCGTCACTCCACAAAAAATCAGGCGCACTGTAATAGCAGCCGATACATATATCAAGTTATTCCAAATAGATGAACCTGTACGGTTTGATATTATCACCGTGATAGGCAAAATCGGAAATTTTAGAATTGAACATATAAAAGAGGCGTTTTATCCGCCATTATTTTAGAGTTTTATGAATATAGAATCAGCAAGAGAATACTGCCTCCGGAAAAAAGCAGTCACAGAATGCTTCCCATTCGACGAATATTCACTCGTCATGAAAGTAATGGATAAAATGTTCGCCCTGATCGATTTGGAAGGGGCCAATACGATTTCATTGAAATGTGATCCGGACTATGCCATCGAATTACGTGAGCACTATTCGGCCATCGAAGGAGCTTATCATTTTCACAAGAAGTATTGGAATCAAGTCTACTTTGACCGGGATGCGGATGACAAGCTGATCAAGCAACTGATAGATCATTCTTACGACGAAGTAATGAAGAAATTTACCAAAAAATTACGTACCGAATATGATGCCCTACCCTGAATCTTTCCCTGTCCCCCTTATTCATATTGCAAAAGCAGACTCCACCAACGGTATTTAAATGCCCTCTGCGAAAAGGAGAAGTTAGCGAACTGACCACAGTAGTGGCAGACTTCCAGACTGCAGGCAGAGGACAGCGCGGAAACAGTTGGGAATCGGAAGACGGAAAAAACCTGATGTTCAGCTTCGTGTTGTATCCAACTTTCCTGGAAGCACGTAAGCAATTCCTGCTTTCACAAATCGCCTCTTTAGCAGTTAAAGAGACACTTGATCTATATATAGGAGACGTTTCTATAAAATGGCCGAATGACATCTATTGGAAGGACAAAAAAATCTGCGGAATGCTGATTGAAAACGATCTGATGGGAATACATATCAGCCAGAGTATTGCAGGAGTAGGTATCAATATCAATCAGAAAGAATTTCACAGTTCTGCTCCCAATCCCATCTCAATCATACAGATCACCCACCGGGAGTCTGACCGTATGGAAATACTCGCACAAGTTCTTCAGCGGATAAAAGAATACTATAAGATCTTACAGGAAGGAGATATTGAATTTATCACCGATCGTTATCAGGCAGCTCTCTTCCGCAAAGAAGGCATACACTTTTATAAAGATTCAGAAGGAACATTTAATGCCGGAATTGTAGAAGTAGAAGCCGATGGTCATTTAGTTCTACAAGACGAGACGGGTAAGATCCGTCGATATCTATTTAAAGAAGTACAATACATTCTTTAAAATTGAGATTTAAAGTTTAAACCATTATCTTTGACCCTGTGTTCTTTATAAAAAAACATTCTTTTATGAAAACAGAATATTTATTCGTTATACTTTTAGTACTTATTGGTTTCAGTAGTTGTGAGGATTCCACCTCCGATGCTACACTTGAATTATCCCAATCAACTTTTGAAAACATCAGCAGTGACGGGGCCACTTTAACCGTAAACATTACCAGCAGTGACTCCTGGACAGCAGCAAGTTCTTCTACAGCATGTAATCTCGTTCCTAATCAAGGAACGAGCAATCAATCACTCAGCATTGTTGTGGAAGCTAACCTGGATGAAGCCGAAAGAAATATGACAGTTGTCGTTACTTCCGGCGGAATCAAGAAAACCATCAGCATTAGCCAGCAAGGAAGAAGTACAACAGCAGGTGAGTATCACTATAACCTCCCGGTTATTTTCCATGTACTATATAAGGATAAAAACAATCCTTTACAATACGTTAAACAAGACCGTTTAGCCAAAATACTAGATACAGTCAACAAGCTTTATAAAGATAAAACCAAAAGTGTGGATATGAACTTGACTTTTACGCTGGCTACTACTGATGAAGATGGGAAACCCTTATCAACTCCGGGAGTGGAATATGTGTTATGGGAGGAAAGTTACCCTATCGACTGTGATGTCTTCATGAATGACGAAACAGGTAAATATGTAAAATACATCTGGGAACCGAATAACTATATCAACGTAATGGTATACAACTTCAAGGACGATGAGAGTACAAACAGTACCACACTGGGAATTGCACATATACCTTTTTCCACAGTAGGAAGCAATTATCTGGAAGGACTGAGCAAAACACAAAAATCTTATTTAGAGAAACAAAATCTGAAATTTCCATATAGTGTCTCCATCAACAGTTTATTCATTAATGACCAGTCAACTTCAACCCAATATAGTACAGCAGACATCACCGTAACATTAGCTCACGAATTAGGTCATTATCTGGGCTTACACCATGCTTTTTCTGAAAATGACGAAGGTATTTATGACGGTTGCTTTGATTCGGATTATTGTGACGACACCCCTACTTATAATAAAGTGGAGTATGACGCTGATTACGCCTACACCGCGAAGAATGATCCGGCAAACTTCACGTTTGACTATCTGGTAAAACGTAAAAATTGTAAGACCAATCAGACATTTACTTCTACTAATATTATGGATTATTCCGTAAGTTACTCAGACCGGTTTACCAACGACCAACGTTCCCGTATCCGTCACGTCCTGACATACAGTCCACTGATACCCGGCCCCAAACAAGGACAAACACAAACGCGTTCCGTTGTCGAAGGACCGATTGATTTACCCATACGCACAGCCCGGTAACAACATATAGAAAGAGTGAACAGTTATCTGTTCACCTCTTTTTCTATAAGCTTTATTCTTTCTAATGTCTTTTGAGCTTCAGTAGAAGGGAATTGACTGATCACCTTTTGAAGATATTCCCTTGCCTTTCCGTATCCGGTACTCATCACACGGCTAAGACCATCACGATAGCGTGCATACTGCATCCGAGTGGGAGCACTAATCTTTTTATAATCGGCTTCTAACTGTTTTTTCTCTCTCTCCGCCTTCAAATAAAGATAATTACCGATAAAAATATTGGCTGCCAGATTATCCGCATCCAATGACAGTACTTTCCGGTAAGTCTCCAAAGCTTCAGACTCCCTCCCACGGCATACTTCCATCTCAGCACATGACACAAGACAATTAACATCATTCGGAGATTTTTGAAGCAACTCTTTGTAAAAAAGATACGCTTTGTCATAGCTGCGTGATTTTTTGTAATAAGCAGCCAGTTCCCGCCCCATCCTGGATGATACTTCCAGACTCTTATCCACACCTGTCCAATAGAACATTTCGGCTTTCTCTACATTGGTATTTACCGCTTGGCGGAACAAAGTAACAGCTTGGTCCCACTGTCTGTTATCAAGGGCAGCAGAGACCTTCTGCAAAGTCTCTCCCACCATCTGAGCCGAAAGCACAAACGGGAAAGAAAAGAGCAAGGAAAGAAATAAAGTCAAGGTTTTCATCTTCTTCATTTTTATTTAGTTAGGTCCCTACAAAGATAGTATTTATATTGTGTATTCCCAAGTCACATACTCACTATTATTTTCAATATTTGTGAGCCTGACCCTTTGTTATATTCAGAGCTTTCCCACACGCCGGCTCGCCGGAACTTTCATCCCATTACCTTTAACGGTGTAAATAGCATCCTGATCACTTTCCTGATAACATCTGCAATAATCAAAATAGACATAGGCAGGTACTTGATTTTCCATCACATTACCTCCCCATTCTCCTGCGGAACAAGAGAAATAAACCATTTGGTAAGCACTTGGCACTTGTTTGGGATCATCTTTCCGATTCACCCGACGGGTAACCTTACCATCTGTGTAGAAAATCAGTTCTTCGGGGGTCCATTCCACAGCAAATGTATGCTCTTTACTCTGAGCTTCATCCAATACAAAATACTCGGTAGACGAACGGTGTTCTTTAAATTGCCCACTTTTATCGTAATCCAGAGCTGCATGTTGCACTTCTGATTGCTGCTCCTCCATTGCTTGTTTTTTATACCAATGAAGTGTCTGAAAGATTTGTTTATCTTTAGGAATATATTCAAAAACATCAATTTCAGTTCCTTTTCCATACTTATCGGCTTCATCAAAATGTATCCAAAAAGCAGGCCAGTAACCTTCACCAATACAGTCTCTAAATGAAGCCTTTGTCTCATAATAACCATAACGTGCCATGAACCTGCCCAGTGATAAAATCCCATCGGTCATCACAACATTGTTTTGTGTCGGGTATTTAGAGACTTCCAAACGAAGTTCGCCATGCAACTCTTTGGTCCAATCCTCATGACACAGCACATAGTAAGGTTTCTCTTGATACATACCTCTACGGGTAAAAGGACTTCTTCTACTTCTCGTATCCCATTTTAAAGTATCTATCACTCCATCATCGAACTCATCATTAAACACTAAATGATACGTTCTACCCGTTATCGGCGATTTAAATACGGTAGGAATCTCTGATTGATGAAAACTCAACCTACCGGTTGTGTTCATACCTTTTCTGAGTTTGCCTTTAATCGCTTTAGGATTAAGTTTAATATTAATAGCTTCTGACGGAACAGTTTGTACTGAAGATGTCTTTAATGAAAGAATAGCCATACTATCATTTACGTCAACGTTAAAAGCTATTTCTTCCGCATTGCCAATCAACAAAAAAGCAGGTGCCTCTGTTTGCTTAAAATGTAATCCCTCGGGAAGTTTTACTACTAATTTCCCCCCATAACAGTTAGGCGTATTCGTTTCCATAAATCCAGTAGCCGCCTTGCCATGCAAATCAATAAAAATATCATCCGCTTCGGAATAATCCCATTTCCACGTTATGTCCTTGGACCCTGCATGCGCATGAATGACTTGTAGTAATATACAAATCATTATTAGAATAAATTGCTTCATATGTTTTTCATTTAGTTATTAAATTCAAATTGATGATGCTGCCTCGCTGCGATGTTTGTTAATTGTCTGTAAGATATCTTTCAATATGCAGACAAAAATAATATTAATTCCTGTATTGAGAACGTTGCGAACCAATATAATTACATGATTGTTCACATCATTTTCATATTCTCTGTTTTTCATGTAACTTTGCATGTCAATGAATAAACAAATGCACATCAGTAACGGAAACAAACGGATTCTGCAAATAGCCGTTCCCTCTATTATTTCCAATATCACAGTCCCGTTATTGGGACTGGTCGATGTCACTATTGTAGGACATCTGGGATCGGCCGCCTACATCGGAGCCATTGCTGTAGGTGGCATGCTGTTCAACATCATTTACTGGATATTCGGCTTTCTACGGATGGGCACCAGCGGCATGACTTCCCAAGCATTCGGACAACGTAATCTGGAAGAAGTAACAAAACTGCTTCTACGTTCAGTCGGCGTGGGATTGTTTATCGCACTCTGTCTGATGACTCTGCAATATCCCATCCAAAAAGCCGCATTTGCTTTCATACAGACTTCCGACGAAGTAGAACGTCTGGCCACTCTCTACTTTCGTATCTGCATCTGGGGGCTCCTGCCATGCTCGGCCTTTACGGTTTTGCCGGCTGGTTCATCGGAATGCAGAATTCCCGTTTTCCGATGTATATCGCTATTACGCAGAATATTGTGAATATCCTGGCAAGTCTTTGTTTTGTATTCCTTTTCGGAATGAAAGTAGAAGGAGTAGCTCTCGGAACGCTTATAGCCCAATATGCAGGTTTCCTGATGGCTCTGCTTTTATGGCTACGTTATTATAAACAATTGCGGAAACGAGTCCATTGGAGAGGCATTTGGCAAAAACAAGCCATGTATCGGTTCTTTCAGGTAAATCGCGATATTTTTCTCCGTACTTTGTGCCTGGTAGCTGTAACGATGTTCTTCACCTCTGCCGGAGCCGCCCAAGGCGAAGTAGTACTGGCTGTAAACACTTTATTAATGCAGCTGTTTACCCTCTTTTCATATATTATGGATGGATTTGCCTATGCAGGCGAGGCACTTGCCGGTCGTTATATCGGCGCCGGTAATCGTATGGAGCTTCACCGTACCGTCCGACAGTTATTCGGATGGGGTGTCGGATTATCAGCCGGGTTCACCCTTCTTTACGGTATTGGTGGACAATCATTTCTGGAATTACTGACTAACGAATCATCCGTTATCCAGGAAGCCGACACTTACTTTTATTGGGTATTAGCCATTCCCCTTGCCGGATTTTCCGCCTTTTTATGGGATGGCATTTTCATAGGTGCCACCGCTACCCGCCAGATGCTTTTCTCCATGTTCATCGCTTCTGCCAGTTTTTTTCTTACCTATTACATCTTCCAAGGAGTAATGGGAAATCATGCCTTGTGGATGGCTTTTATTATCTACCTGTCGCTTCGCGGACTTGTACAAGCTTTTTTAGCAAAAAAGATAGTCCATTAAAAGGAATCGCGTATCTTTGCAAAAAAGTAAACCAACAATCAGAATCGTATGGCAAAATACAAAAGAGTCCTGTTGAAGCTCAGCGGTGAGAGCCTGATGGGAGAAAAGCAATACGGCATCGATGAAAAGCGATTGGCCGAATATGCCGCACAAATCAAAGAGATTCATGAACAAGGCGTACAAATCGGCATCGTTATCGGTGGTGGTAACATCTTCCGTGGACTGAGTGGAGCCAATAAAGGTTTCGATCGGGTAAAAGGTGACCAGATGGGTATGCTGGCCACAGTAATTA
>ENA-OQIC01000076-OQIC01000076.1-human-gut-metagenome-genome-assembly--contig:-NODE-76-length-40561-cov-4.158678_pt1 | contig 40561 bp, 51 predicted proteins | sample MGYA00242572_ERZ504736 | MGnify/ENA primary metagenome ERZ504736 (study PRJEB26092, sample SAMD00036201) | human gut metagenome | host: Homo sapiens | study: EMG produced TPA metagenomics assembly of...
GAATAGTTTTACGGTTACTTAAATCTTGCGAGTACAAAAACATCTTACAAATGCACCAATTTTGGGTGTGTTTTACGGTTACTTAAATCTTGAGAGTACAAAAACGAAGAACAGCGAAATAACGCGTTGAATACAGTTTTACGGTTACTTAAATCTTGAGAGTACAAAAACCCATTAAAATGAAAGAAGAAGGATATTTAGTTTTACGGTTACTTAAATCTTGAGAGTACAAAAACAATGGGTAGAGAAGCAGGGAATTAACAGGAGTTTTACGGTTACTTTAAATCTTGAGAGTACAAAAACGTATTCCAATACCATCATCAGATATAACGAGTTTTACGGTTACTTAAATCTTGAGAGTACAAAAACCATCTGGTAAACCAGACAATAAAGCATTGAGTTTTACGGTTACTTAAATCTTGAGAGTACAAAAACAGCTTCAGTTGTTGACTCGCTTGAAGATTGGTTTTACGGTTACTTAAATCTTGAGAGTACAAAAACAATTAATATTATTTCAGGAAACTATCAATAGTTTTACGGTTACTTAAATCTTGAGAGTACAAAAACAATGTGTGGAGGAGAAGCGACGATGGTCGAGTTTTACGGTTACTTAAATCTTGAGAGTACAAAAACCTCAAAAAGGAATAATTTATCAAGTTGCTAGTTTTACGGTTACTTAAATCTTGAGAGTACAAAAACAGTGATGAAGGGATTTGGATTCAAACAACAGTTTTACGGTTACTTAAATCTTGAGAGTACAAAAACAACTCAACCATTTTGTTTTCCCACCTTTTCGTTTTACGGTTACTTAAATCTTGAGAGTACAAAAACGCTTGTTCAAAATGCTATAAATTAAGTTTGGTTTTACGGTTACTTAAATCTTGAGAGTACAAAAACGTAACAACGTATACAATGCTCGAGCAAGAGTTTTACGGTTACTTAAATCTTGAGAGTACAAAAACATACCACTTCCACAGATTAAGCGAGCTAGGGTTTTACGGTTACTTAAATCTTGAGAGTACAAAAACTAGATGTGCCAGTTGTTATCAAGCAACACAGTTTTACGGTTACTTAAATCTTGAGAGTACAAAAACCTCAAATCGTCATTTTTAGTTTTTGTATCCTACAAATCGATTATAGTTTGATTAGACAAAAAAGTCAATCTCTGTCCTTTAAAAAGCTTATTTCTAGCGGGTCTATCTTAGGTATTGGATATACAACAGACTTATCATACTGGTATAAACTATTTAAAATCTTGATGGCTACCATATCTGAAATTCCTAAACTAATATATGAAATCTGATCACTAAACAAATAACTTGCATTTTTCTGAAGTAATATCAAAAACTCACTTTTACTTGGAATATTATTTGATGGGTATCTACCAATAAATCTTTCATACATGAAATCTAAGTCAAACAATGATTCAATAAAGTCTGAAACAATGGTAACATGTTCAATTGTTTCTTTAGTAACGTATAAATAACTTTCATTTGACGGGAAAATTGTGCAATAAAAATTAGGAAATTTCTCAGTCATTTGTGTAATAGTCTTACAAATAATTATGAAAGAAGAATAATCAAGATAGTCATCCATATTTTGAAAATTAAAAGGATATTATTAGTATCGTTTGATAATCTCTCCTGCAACATCTTAAGCAAAAACATTACTTTAATCTCGTTATCGACAAACTCAAAAGAGATATTTTTTCCTTGATAATTAAAATAGGGCTGAAAATATTTGCTCAATAATTGTTCAGAAGTAACAGCACAATTCTCGGTATGATAAGTCACATCTTTAATTGATAAATCAAAGTTATGATTAACGGTTAAGGAAATTTCATCTAATTTATCATTAATCTCATCAACTTCAGTCATAACATCAACAGTATTTAAGTGTAGCTTCATAAAATCACAAGCAACTGTTCCTTTTTTATAAGACATTTGTTCTAGTAAGTCTTGAATATTTGAAATTGAAATGATATTAAAACTGCTTCTCTTTAAACTCTTATCATCACATAAAATTTCAGGTTCTTCTTGATTAAAAAGCGATAAATCTTCTTCAGAGTATTTTTTACCGTCAAAATACCACATAAAAAGTTGCCATATATAGTATTTCAATTGTTGATTTTGACCAATAATCTGCGTAAACTGTCCAAAATTAATATCTAAATTCCCCTTATAAGGATGTGTAAAATGTAATCTCATATGACCACCAATTTATTATCACTAACCACTTCTTCTTGTTTCGTTTTACCACCAACTATTAAAGTCATTTCTGAAAACTGTTTTTCCGTTACCGCCAAAAGCCTGACATTACCAGCTGGTAAGTTACTTTGTTGTAATCTCTTATAGAACTTATTAGCAAAACTACGATTCGGACACGTTCTATAATAAACAGAAAATTGCAACATTTCAAAACCATTAGCAATTAATTCTTTTCTAAAATTTCGATAAACTCTTTTTTCTTGTGCAGTTTCCATTGGTAAATCAAAAAAACATAATAATCTCATTGCTGCATACCTCATATTAAGACTCCAATTCTAAACTAGAAACGACTGGACAAAAGAATTTACTTGTATCCTTTTTATCAATGCATTTTATAAATCCTTGAACGTATTTATCCATAGCACCAATCACCGTACAATTTTCATTGCCGTATTTAATTTTAGCATTTAAAAGATTAGTTAAATTAAGACGATACTCATATTTCAAATACTCTTTATCGCGCAAATTTTGGTAAACCCAAACATCTACTATTTGTCTAAATGGTTCCATTAAGTCATCAACTAAATTGAATTGATTATATTCATTTCTATGAAAAATACCAACTAAAGGGTTCAGACCATACCCTTCAATAATCCTTGCCATTTGTGCCCTAAAAATAGCATAACCATAATTTAAACCAGCATTAATAACATCAGCTTCCTGTTGAGTCACGCGCGTAAATTGTTTGCCAAAAAGTTCATTAAAATAAACTTTAGCGGCGTGTCCCTCACGATTGGTCTTATCACCTAATTCAACATTATCCTTATAATCAGCAAGCAATTGAATAGCCTCGATACCTCTTTCAAATATTGATAATACATCCTGTTGATTATTGATTTTAAAATAAGTAACAATTTGCCACAGCTTATCCTTTTGCTCTTGACTCCATTCCAATTGTTTTTGTAGTCTTTTATAAGCTCTCGAATGCCCATTAGGCGCATGGTAAATTCCCGTAGGCAGGTGTTGATTATCACAAACAATAAGGGCAATATTGTATTTACTTAAAGCACTTAATAATCTAAGAGTAACAACCGTATCTCCACCCTCTGCTACAATAATAGAAATATCACTTAATGGAATAGTATATTCTTCTCCTAATTTCTTGATAACAATATTATCCAGTTTTAAGCGCATTTTCTCACTTTGATTAACATGCACAACTCTCCAAGTCATCATATTCTCCTTTGATACAACGAAAAGCACCCCATGTCAAAACATGGGGTGCTTGAATTCGGCATAAAGCCTTATCTTTGTAGGCTCAGCAAGATTTAAGTAACCGTGCAAGGCATCCCTTGCAAGAACTATTATATAGCGTTTACATAAAAATTGCAACCCCATATAGTAATTATTTTTTATTATTTTTGAAATTCAATTTAGGTTTGTCACCTTCTTTTTTTACAAAATACTTATTACCAAGAACATCTGTGCGAACTTTATATATTGAGATGTTGGATTTATTCAAACTTTTTAGACATTGTCCTCCATTTGCTACTTTTCCAAATACCTCCATCAACTCTTGCCCACCATCAAATTTCTCTTTATCATATGGTTTCAATTCCGCATAATGATTTACATTTGGCATTGTTCGAGATAAAAAGCGATAAATTTCTTGTTCGCCACTAGCTGTATCTTTGATCAAAATCAAATCATTTCGGTAAAGAGTAAACTTAAATTCAGATTTTTTACCAATTCCTTCTTTTTCCTTTATCGCATCATATTTTTCTTGTGAAATATGATACTTACCAGTACCTTTTTCAAAACTTAAATCAGAATATTTTAATCCCATCAGTCATATTTTAAAGTCTCTGGATTAAAGTAAACGTCTGCCCTCCAAGGATTAATTGATTGTAAAATAACTTTATTTCTGCTTTCCTCAGGTGTTATATCAATACAATTTCCTAATTTTTTATCATAGTACTTAAGAGATTTAATCGGTGTACCTTTTCCTTTTTTGCTGTATTTGCAGATTAAGCCGTTTTCTCTACGATATTCTTCAAATGGATTACATTTGACATCATTTTTTCCATCTTCAGATTTTTTTGTAGTTGGATAATCTCTTAGAATCACCTCAATGACATTTTCCCAAGTTAGAGGATCTTTTTGATACATTAAAAATTGTGTCTTATCTTTGTTATATTTCTTAATAAAGGTATCAAATCCATTTTGACTGTAAATATCTTTAATTTTCCCTAAAACATAAGTCTCTTCTTTTTTATCTTTTCCAATTTTAGCTTTTCGCGTTGAGTAGATAGTTGCATCAGATACCTTACGATTATATTTTGAATCAACTTGATAAGAGAACAAAATTTCGTCCTCAAACCCTTTACTTGAAATCGTGTTAACAAAACCTTGATACGGTGGTTGGAATACCAATTCTTTGTATTCATCATCAGAAACAGACAAAATTTCTCCTGTTTCTTTATCAACGACTTGATTATTTCCATAATCTATAAACATTAGATTATCTTGTTTTTCCCACAGTTTTAATTGACTTGAAGCAGCGATAATCAAAGCATCAACAGCATGGTGATGGTACGTTTCACGCGATTTATCAATCTTCCATTTTCGACGTAGTTGTGATGTAAACTGACCTCTGATAACAGAGACTTTAGTATCTTTACACAATTCTCTTAATGCAGATTGGAGACTATTAAGGACAACACGCGATGCGTATCGTGTATCTATCAAATTACGCTCAATAAATTTCTTTTTAACTTCGATTTTATCGATATTTTCTGTTGTTAAAAGATAGTCACGTTTTTTCTTACCGAGTCCTTTTTGCTTTAAGACATAGTCTTTCATTTCTCTAAATGACCATGCTGCATCCATAGAATCAATTACTTGGTAAGGAGTCTTTTGTCCCTTTTCCTGGTTTGCCCAATCATAAACTAAAACTTTATTAGCTAGACTATCATCGAAAGAGAGTGACAGAGGTAAAATGTGATCAATTTCAAAGTTATTTGAATTATGCACTAAATCATGAATAGGAATTGGCTTACCAGAATACAAACAACGTTCACCTTGTTGATACCAAAGGCGAATTTTTGTTTCTAACTGTTTATTTCCATGAAAGACCTCATCAGGTAATTTATCACTACTATTGTAAAGATATGCTGCACGTTTTAAAGCGTCATCTTTTTCTTTCTTATTTTCTTTATTCCTTTTATCAATAAATTTCTTCTCATCATCAGCATTCTTATCACGTGGCATTTCAATAACAATCTTATCAAAATCACCATATTTTTTAACCGCTGCGTTAATGATTTTTATTGTTTGTCGAACAGATTTAGCTACAACCGGATTATAAATTTCGTCTGTGACTTCTTTTCATCAATAGTTTTGTATTTTTGATGATTTTTATTAACTTTGAATTTCTCTAATCTTGTTAGAATTGTCATCTGTTCATCAGATGTCGCATACAATTCAGGAATTAATTCATTCATTAGTTTAGCTGAAAAACTATGCCAACCTTTATTGAAAGCTGTACTTTGACTTTTTCTAACCTTAATGATTTCGGAGATTTGTTCTTCAGTAAACTGATTTGGCAAATTACGCTTGATAGCATCTTCAATACCTTCACGTTCTGTATTAAGCGTTAAAATATCAGCTAATTTATCAATAACTTCTCTTGATAAATCATCAATATTTATCGACTCTAAGTTGAATTTTAATTTTCGATAAGGCTCAAACGTATGTAAATCTGGTTTGCCTTTATCGTCTTCACGATATCCTTTAATTTCATCAACTTTACAATCTAGTATTTTAGCAATTTCTTTTAATAATTTAGAAGGACCTAACGTTGCAGTATTTTTAGCAAATTCAACTAAAGATTCCTTTTGTTCAGTAGGTAATTTACCAGTTTCTGTTGGAACTTTTAAATTGTTTAAATCATTTAAAAAGTTATATTCTTGTGCGGTATAGGAAGCCTTAGAAGCACGATATTCGTCAGGATAAAAGTTACACTTACCAATTAAAATGCCAAAAATATTTTCGAGCGTTGTGCCATCTGTTCGAACGTCCATAATCTGTACGAGATTTTTCATTACCTGGGCCATGGTAATATTTTCTTTTTTGAGTCAAGATTTCAACATAATCATCAATAAACTCAGCAGTAATTTTTTTATTATAATCCGCTTGAGTTTCTAAAATTTTACGTGCCTCTTTTTCATAATCAGAAGTTGAAAAAACATTGATTAATCGATGAGCCTCACCATTTTCATCATAAACAGTAAAATTGCCTCGTAACTGACCATATTTTTCCAAACGTTCCAATTGAATTTGACCAGGAGTTTTGTTTTTTAGCAAGCGACGGTTTTCATCAATAGATTTTGCATAGTCAGTACTACCAGTTGAATCGTCTTCTGCGTCATCTAAGTATGAAATCCCTCGTCTTTTTGAGATTGTTCGTAAAGCAGCAAATAACTCTTCATTTGTAAGTTGTTCTGTTAATCCTTTTACACGAAGTTCATAAGGACTTAAGTTCAAATTTCTAAAATCAGTAACAATCTCATGTTTCTCAAATAAATCACGAACTCGTTTAACACGGTGTTTTTTACGACGATTTAAGCGTCTTGAGCCACGGAATCCTCTTCGCTCTGTATTATTTTCTGCATTTGCAGCAGAAAAAAGACGTGAATTAGCATGGACTACTTTACCAGTTTTCGCTTCAATAATACCAACACCAACAGATGCAATACCAATATCCAAGCCTAAAATTTTTCCATTTGTCATAATAAATCCTTTACTCTTTGACTTTTATTTATCTCTTTTATTTTACTCCTTTGCAAAACAAAAACAAGCGCTTTCAAGCACTTGCCTTTACTTTTACTGTACAAATTATTGCCTTTTATTCTCCAAACCAGAGGGCGATTTCGCGTTCAACTGATTCTGGTGAGTCGGAACCGTGAACGATGTTAAATGTTGCGCCATCCTCATCTGGGGCTTGAGCGTAATCTCCGCGGATTGTTCCTGGAAGAGCTTCTTTAGGATTTGTCGCTCCCATCATTGTACGCCATGAAGTGATGACTTCATTTCCAGACATAACGCCAGTAATTACTGGACCACTTGTCATAAAATCAACGATTAGTGGGAAAAATGGGCGGTCAACCAAATCAGCATAATGTTTTTCTAATAATTCTGGGGTTGCCATGCGCATCTCCAATTTTTCAATTGTAAACCACGTCGTTCAATACGGTGAAGCACCTCACCAACAAGCCCGCGTCTCACACCATCTGGTTTAATCATAAAGAAAGTTTTTTCCATGTAAACAATCCAACCTATCTAAATAAATTCAGTTTTTATTTTACCATAAAAGAAAACTTTTGAAAAATATCGAAAGGCGTTTTCACTAAAATTTAGTCCGTTTCTGAGAATACTATTTCTGCTCAATCCTAAATACCAGACGTTTTGGAACCATTCGAAACAACACAGCAAGTTAAAATAAGGCTTTGTCCGTACACATTTTGGCACCCGATTTGATATGATACCTCCTAAGTAGACATGGTAAATAACCCAAATCTACTTAGGAGGTGTTTTATGTCTAGAATAGAAAGATTGACCCCATACGAGAAAGAACAAGCTTGTCTTGATTATATTAATGGCAATTAATGGCAATCGTTCCAGAGCTGAAATATGTAACAATCTCCATATTTCTACAAGGACGATTCAAGATTGGGCTGCCATCTATCAAAAATATGGGATTTTAGGATTTAAAAAGAAAACCAAAAACCGTTCCTACTCAAAAGAATTTAAAATGGAACTTGTTAAAAAATGTATTAGTGGTGAGGCTTCATCTGTTGATTTAGGTCATCAGTATTGTATCTTTTCTGGGCTTTTCTAATATAGAACTTAAGGATTATAATCCAAAACGGGAGGTCTATATGGCAAAAGCAAGACGTAAAACCACTATTGATGAACGCAAAGAGATTGCCAGCTATTGTATTGAACACAATCACAATTATAAGGAAACGGCGGCACTTTATGATGTTTCTTATAGCCAAGTATACTTGTGGGTGAAGAAATATGATAAGCATGGTGAAGAAGGATTAATTGATAAAAGAGGACATCACAAAGCCGATGATGAAGTTGATGAATTAGAACGTTTACGAAGAGAAAATGTGCGCTTAAAATGTCAGTTAGAAGAAAAGGATATGGCTGTTGAACTCTTAAAAAAAGTGAAAGAATTCGGAAGGATGTGAGCTAAGCAAACAGCGCCATGAATCAAAATACTTAGCGATTGAATACTTCAACACAAACAAAGGGTGGAGTATTAGCTGGATGTGCCATCAGCTCGGAATTACGAGGTCTGCATTTTATAAATGGAAACATAGAATAGTTCCAGAACAAGAACAATTCAACAGTGAAATTGCGGAATTAATTAAAGAGTATGACGACCGCTTCTCACATATCTTGGGATATCGAAGAATGACCGATTGGATTAATTATTTCAATCATACGAATTACTCAAGGAAGAGAATTCGTCGAATTATGAAAAAACTCGGTATTCACGCCATTATCCATAAGAAAAAGAAAAAATACAAAACTTCTAAACCTGAGGAAACTGCTAAAAATAAGCTAGCAAGAAACTTCTACGCAACTAAACCAAACGAAAAATGGGTGACAGATGTCACAGAGTTTAAAATTCCTAAATCCAATAAGAAACTTTATCTTAGTGCTATACTTGATTTATATGACCGCTATCCTGTTGCTTTTGTTATAAGTGGTCGAAATGATAATCGGCTAGTCTTTAAGACATTTGACAAGGCCGTTAAAGAAAATCCCACAGCAAAGCCTATGTTTCATAGCGATAGAGGATTTCAATATACCAATAAACACTTTCAAAAAAAGCTTAACGATAATGATATGGTTCAATCCATGTCAAGAGCAGGTCATTGTATTGATAATGGAGCAGTAGAAGGTTTTGGGGAATTATAAAATCAGAAATGTATCAGATGTATGAGATTTCAGATGAGACCTCTCTCCGATATGCCATCAAAGACTATATCCGATTTTACTGTCATGAGCGTCCACAGAGCAGATATGATTGTAAAACGCCTTCGGAAGTGAGAAATGCTTCCTTAACATCAGAACATCCTTTGTCATACCTAATCGCTAAGAATAAACGAATTGAAAAGTACAAGTCTAAGTGGTATGCATAAAAAAAGTCAATCGCACATTTATTTGTACGAACTGACTTATAAAACAAACACTATTTTTAGATATTTAACCTGTCTACTTGACAGGGGGCATATCAAAATTGGGTGCGTTTTTTTGTGCCCTTACAGATAATTTCAACAAAACTAAGTAATTTTATTTTACTCTTTAAAATATGAAAAAACAAGCGTTTTCAAGGCGCTTGTTTTTCTGTTTTTATATTTCATTTAGCTCACCAACCAACCCCAGAAAAATGGGAGGGCAAAGGCAATTAAGCCACAAATCACAAAGAGGGCTTCCAGCCATTTTTGAGGGATAGTCGTTGATTTAATCCAAAGAAGAATGGCAAACAGCCACGAAACTGCAAATAATAGCCAATAATACCATGCAAGGGACATCTTAATCGTTCCTTTCTACCTTAATGATTTTCGGATGTTTCTGTTGGTCGTGCAGACGTTTAGCCAATTGACGGCGAGCAATGACAAGCAAGCCAATCATACTAACTTCGTAAGTGACAAAGAAAATGATAAAACAATGCAAGAAAAATTCCTCTGGTAAAACCCAGATAATTGGGTCTGTGGCTGGGTTGAACAGCCATGTTGAATCACCAGGGAAAAGCACTTCATGAAATAGCGTAAAAAATTGGTCAAAGCCAATCAGCAATCCTGCTACTGCAATTAGCACAGGCAAAATAGCTGCCAAAGTAAACGCTCTTCGATGTAGAAAAAGTGATTTTTCAGCTCTGCTAATTTTCCAAAAACGCCAAGACGGATACAGCAGCACCACAAAAACAGCTTGCGCTAAGTGAAATAAATGCTTAACGTCACGAAAATGCTTGAGCCGTCTATTGATGACGGGAAATCTGGCATAGAAAGGGTGTTCGAAAGTGGATTGGTCAGATAGGTCATCAGAATATTAAAGTTTTTCAAGAGGTCGTCTTTGGTAATCGTGACCTGAAGGGTTAGTTTGAGCCAATCAACTTCCAAAGGGTAAATCAGCCAAGCACCATAAATAGCTACCAAGACAGCTAGAGCAAGGAGCCAGAGCCAAGTACTAAACGTCCAAAGTTTATTTTTCATCAAAATTCCATTCATCTAAGCTATCAAGGACATGGTCAGGTTTCACTGGAAGTAGGCACTTCTTCTGGTTTGGTGAAACCAGTCGTCACAAGCAAAGTAGCAATATCATTTTGAATTCCTGCCATAATATCTGTTAAATAATTATCACCAACCATGATAGCTTCTTCACGTTTAACTCCCAGAACATCCAAAGCTTTATTCATGATAATCGCATTTGGTTTGCCAATAAAGACTGGCTGCACACGTGTTGCAGTCTCCAAGAGTTTATTAATCGAACCAGCCCCTGGCATTAACCCACGCTCCGTTGGGATATTCAAATCAGGATTCGTTCCAATAAAGACTGCTCCTTTTTGAATGGCAAGCGTTGCAATGGCAAGCATTTCATAAGTTAGTTGCGTATCTAGTCCGACAACCACATATGCTGGATTTTCAGTATCTTCAACATAGCCAGCCTCAGCAATAGCTGTTTTCAAACCCGTTTCACCAATCACATAAACTGTTTTTCCACGATTCATGTCATTCATGTAATCAATCGTCGCCATTGTTGCTGTATAAATCGTTTCAAGCGGTGTATGCACATTGAATTGTGTCGCAAGCATTTCTTGAACTTTTTCTGGTGTGCGTGTCGTATTATTCGTCACCAAAACATAAGGAATATTGCGTTCTTGCAGACGTTGAATAAAACGTTCCCCAGCAGGAATACGATTTTTCCCTTTGTAAATTGTTCCATCTAAATCAATCAAATAGCCTTTATAAGTCATTCTTTCCTCCATTTTTACAACACCAAAAAGACTTTCTAGCTAAAAATTCTCTGACTATCCTTAGTCAATTAGTGTTTTCCAATTCTCATCGTGATAAGCAGTAAAGCACATCGCAATCTGCTCTTTCGTTGTCTTAGATTCAGCAAGATCAGGCAGGTTGTCACACGCAAAATACCCACTTGCTATCGTTTCTAAATTTTTTGTAAACTGCCCACCTTTGGCATGGCATAATGAAAAAATCTTACAAATCTTGTGAGCAGAAACTGGTTGATTGTGTTTTTCACGGTCTTGAATAGCAATCACGCGCTCCAATTGCACATCAAGTCCAGCTTCTTCTTTCACCTCTTTAAGCGTGTTTTCCGCCACAGATTGGTCAACATCACACCAACCACCTGGCAGCGCCACTTTCCATTAGCTTCTTGCACTAGTAAAATCTTGTCATCTTGAAAAATAGCTGCGCGTGTATCAATTTTTGGTGTTTGATAGCCCGTTTCGTTAGCAAACAAATCAGCTACTTTCTGAGCTGGTAACTGCGATAATTCAGCCATCATTGCAACTGAAATCTCTCGAATTTCCTCAAAACGTTCAATATCATACTTATCGCGACCATAAGCTAGCCCTGCTTGTGCTAAGGATTGCAAGCGAACAAGCCAATCAACCCATTTCTTATCATCAACAGTCATTATTTTTCCTTCCACTCGATGCGAGCTTGTGCATGAACAACACCTTGGGTAACAATTTCATGTTTTGTTATCAAACCATCTGTTTCAACACGTGATTTAATATCATGCCCATAATGGACTTCTTTCACGTATTTGAGATTAATGCAGTGCGGAATGTGTTCCTCTAAAAACGCCACGTCCAACACATCATACATCCATTCAAGGTATTTGCTATTGTTAACATGACCATTCAAATCAAGGTCAAAAAAGCGAACGTGATAGGTTGTTTCTTCTGGAATTTCCAAGCTTTCGTAACGAGGACCACGATCGATTTTTTTAATCTTTTCAACGTCATAAACGTCAACAATTTCATCAATAACAGGGTGAACCTTTCTGCTATCATAATCCATGAGGACAAAAGTCGAATGAATCGTCATGATTTTATCACCAGATTCACCATAAACATTGAAATCACGGTAACAAAAGAGCTTATTATAAGCCGTAGGTACCGTTTCAATCACGATATTTTCAGTATATTTTGGCAAACGCTCGATTTCAATCGCATACTCTGTGATAATCCAAACAAGATTGTACGTTTGATAAATATAATCATCACTCATCCCAGACTAAGTGACTGTTTCCCTGAAACTTGCAACACTAACGATAAAAGTTGCGGCAATTTCATGTTGTGATTAATGTCACTTTCGTAAAAGGTACTTGATAATTTTCTTGATAACTTAATCCCATGTCATTACTCCAATATAAATCTCTCTGCTACCGTGTCTCCTAAAAAGAGACCTTTTTTAGTCATTCGAACCACCTCATCATCTGGCACCAAAAGCCCATGCTGACAAAGTTCTGTCACGATCTGACCATAACGTTCTTCAAAAGACACGCCAAACTTTTCTTCAAATTTTGCAATGGAAACGCCAGATTTCTTACGCAAGCCCAAGAAAAGTTCTTCTTCCATCATTTCGTCCTTAGTCAAGACCTCCTCTGACAACCTAGCATTTCCTTCAGAAACAGCCTTTAAATAATGTTGAATCGGCCCACGGTTACGATAACGAACACCGTTTAAATACCCAGACGCCCCAGCACCGACACCATAATATTCTGCATTATCCCAGTACATCAAATTATGACGACTTTCAAAACCTGGCTTGGTAAAATTAGAAATTTCATAATGCTCAAAGCCATTAGCTTCCAATTCAGCAATAATGTACTCAAACATTTCCGCCTCAAGGTCTTCTTGGGGCAAATTCAATTTTCCACGACGCATTTTATTCATGAAAACCGTGTGATGTTCTAAAATCAAACTATACAAACTCAAATGAGGAATATCCAGCGCTATCGCCTTAGCAACATTTTCCTTAACATCTTCCATTGTCTGACCAGGAAGCGCATAAATTAAATCAATCGAAATATTGTCAAAGCCTGCTGTTTTCAAATGGTCAATCGTCGAATAAATTTGCGATTCATTGTGGCTACGCCCAATTCTCTTTAATTGCTTATCATTAAAAGTCTGAACACCAAGCGACACACGATTAACAGCAGATTTTTTCAACACTTCAATCTTGTCATCCGTCAAATCCCCAGGATTTGCTTCAATGGTAAATTCTTCTAATACGCTCAAATCTAAATGCTTTGTCAAATCCGTCAGCAAATAATCCAATTGCTGCGCGGTAATTGAGGTTGGCGTTCCACCTCCGATATATAAGGTCCGCAATTGTTCAATATCATAACTCTCAAATTCACGAATAAGAGCCTGCAAATAATCGTCAACAGGCTGATTTTTGATAAATACTTTTGAAAAATCACAATAATAACAAATCTGCGTACAAAATGGTATATGAACATAAGCTGATGTTGGTTTTGTTAACATGACGCTATTATAACATTTTTACGAAGGATAACCAATGACTTTATTACGAAAGAAAAGGAGCAGGCAAAACGCATTTCCCATACTCCTCTTTTTATGAAAATGATTTTAGTCAATACCGATTTCTTTACGAACAACGTCAGCAATGGTATCCACGTAATAGCTTACTTCTTCATCCGTTGGTGCTTCTGCCATGACACGAAGAAGCGGTTCAGTACCACTTGGACGCACTAAAATACGACCATTGCCATTCATTTCAGCTTCCATTTTGCTGATAATATCAGCGATAGCTGGTACTTCCATGGCTTTGCTCTTCATGCTATTTTCAACACGAATATTCACTAATTTTTGTGGGTAAATAGTAACTTCGGAAGCTAATTCAGAAAGTGATTTGCCAGTTTCTTTCATCACTTTTGCCAATTGAATAGCCGTTAACTGACCATCACCTGTTGTGTTATAGTCCATGATGATAACATGACCTGATTGTTCACCACCAAGGTTGTAACCAGATTTACGCATTTCTTCAACAACGTAACGGTCACCAACTGCTGTAATCGCTTTGTTAATCCCTTCACGGTCAAGCGCCTTGTGGAAACCAAGGTTTGACATAACCGTTGTAACGATAGTGTTGTGAGCTAATTGTCCACGTTCTGATAAATATTTGCCGATAATGTACATGACTTTATCACCGTCAACAATGTCGCCATTTTCATCAACAGCAATCAAACGGTCGCTATCACCGTCGAATGCCAAACCAACTGCTGCGCCAGATTCTTTAACCAATTCTTGCAATTGTTCTGGATGAGTTGACCCAACGCCATCATTGATGTTAAGACCGTCTGGCTTTTCACCGATAACAGTAATATCAGCATCCAAATCCAAGAAAACATCACGCGCTGATACAGAAGCAGCTCCGTTAGCGGTATCAAGGGCAACTTTCATCCCTTCCAAGCTAACACCTGTTGAAACAAGAAATTTTTCGTATTTACGAAGTCCTTCTGGATAGTCAACTAATGTTCCTAAACCTTCAGCTGAAGGACGTGGAAGCGTATCTTCTGGAGCGTCAAGTAATGCTTCGATTTCGTCTTCTTGGTCATCAGCCAATTTAAAACCATCGCCACCGAAGAATTTAATCCCATTATCCAATGCAGGATTGTGACTAGCTGAAATCATGACACCGGCGCTCGCTTTTTCTGTACGAACTAGGTAAGATACCCCTGGAGTTGCTAAAACACCAAGTTTGTAAACTTCAATCCCAACAGAAAGAAGCCCAGCAACCAAGGCAGATTCTAACAATTCTCCTGAAATACGTGTGTCACGTGCCACAAATACTTTTGGACGTCCTGTTTCATGCTGACTAAGAACATAGCCACCAAAACGTCCCAATTTAAACGCCAATTCAGGTGTCAATTCGACATTTGCTTCTCCACGAACACCATCTGTACCAAAATATTTTCCCATTATTCTACTAGCGAAAAATCGCTTCCTCCATTACTAAATTCATTTCCTAAGATAATCTAAAATAATAGTTGCATTATAAAAACCACATTTTCATCTTAAATTATCATTAATTCATTAATATATAGTCTTTGCTATTATCTATTATTTTTTCGTTACTGTCAACTGAACAGTCACAACAGAAGGGTCAACAGTCACATTATTTGCTGATAAATTCACGCTGACACTTGTGTCTTTTGTAACATTAGCAATATCAACATTAGCAACAACTTCATCCACCGCATCCAAAGCATCCTGACTACCAGAAATCGTTACTTGGCTTTGGCTTAATTTGTATGAAATGTCAGAGATTTTATCACTCATCTCTCCTGTTGTTTTCACAGTTACTGGAACTGTTTTTGTCAATTTTTTCACGGTCACTTCTAATTTGGCTTTCGAAGGGTTAATAGCACTAGCTAAGATTGTGCCGTCTGCTGCCACAGCCTGCAAGGCTACGCGTCCACTGTAATTACTGTCCAACACTTCTGTTTCTGGCAATTTAGCAACCACATGGTCAATTTGGTCAATAATTGATTCCGAACTCGTGACTTCAACTTCAGAAATATTTGTTGAAACTTTTTTCAACTCATAGCCAGTAGCCAATTGACTGGAATCTACTTCACCTTGAACTTCAAATGTCTTTGTTTTCTTTTTACCGATTGTTACTGAAATACTACTTGGTGAGGTTGTCGCCGTAACTCCTGATGGCAAATCCGTCACTTGCAAAGGAACCGTCTGTGTCCCCTCACCCAAGTTTGTCAAATCAGCTACTACCTTAAAACTTCTTGTATCATTATTAATCTCAGAATCCAGTTTGACACGATTAATCGATGTCAGATAAACCTCTGTTTCATAAGAATAACCACTAATAAAATACTTATCAGTATCATATTTAATATCAATGGGAACATTCTCCAAAGTATGGGTATAAGTTTCTGTTGCCCCCGATACTTGCGAGCCTGTCCGTGTGTAATTACTTGATGTGGCTGTTAAAAATAAGAGAATGGAAAAGACAATAGATACAATAACCAACCAAAATTGACTATTGAAAAATTTCTTCATTGTTTCTTCCTCCAAATCTTATGATACCAGTGTTCTTCTTCCTCTACTTCTGTGATTAATTGTGTTCGAAGAATAGCTTCAAAGTTTTCTTTGGTCAAATCGTGTAAGAATTCACCTTTTGACGTAATTGAAATACCACCTGTTTCTTCTGAAACAACAATCGTTAAGGCATCAGAATTCTCTGACAGACCAATCGCTGCGCGGTGACGTGTCCCAAATTCTTTTGAAATCGCCATTGATTCTGACAAAGGAAGATAAGAACAAGCCGTCGCAATTTTATTGCCTCTGATAATGACAGCACCGTCATGCAAAGGCGTATTTGGAATGAAAATATTAATCAATAACTGACTTGAAATATCCGCGTCCAAAGGAATCCCTGTTGAAATATATTCCTGCAAAGTTTGCGTGCGTTCAATTGAGATTAAAGCCCCAATCTTACGCGGACTCATGTAAGCCACCGATTTCACCAGTGCTTCAACCAACTTTTCCTCGTCACTCACTTGCTGTGTTTGTAGGAAAACTTGTGTTGAACGACCAAATTTCTCAAGACCAGAACGAATTTCAGGAGCAAAGATAACCACACCCGCAATAACACCATAAGTGATGACTTGATTCATCAAGTAAGTAATCGTCGTAAAGCCAATCCATTCAGCTACAAACTTTAGTAAAATGAAGAACACGACCCCTTGAATCAAGGACATGATTTTCGTACCCGCAAGGGCTTTGATTAAACGATAAATAAAATACGCAACAATTAAAATATCCAAAATGTGAACGACAATTGTCCATGGGTTTTCAACTAAAGTTGCCCAAAATTTAGCATCAATAGCCGTAAAGTTACTCATACATGCATCTCTTTTCTCTAACTAATTAAAACTACCTTTCTATTATACCACGTTTAAAACAGATTTTCTTTATTAGAATATATCTTTTTGTGGTACAATATTTCTATGAAAGTAAACACACTTATGGGAATCACGGCTGGGAAGTCAGCTCACTTTGTCCTTTCAAAAATGGGACGTGGCTCAACCTTGCCTGGAAAAATCGCCCTCAAATTCGACAAAGATATCTTAGACACTATCGCTAAAGATTATGAAATCGTTGTGGTAACAGGAACAAACGGTAAAACTTTGACCACTGCTCTTACAGTTGGGATTTTACGTGAAGCTTTTGGTGAAATCGTCACAAATCCAAGCGGTGCCAATATGATTACTGGGATTACTTCAACTTTCTTGACAGCCAAAAAGCCAAATCTGGTAAAAAAATTGCCGTGCTTGAAATCGACGAAGCTAGTCTGCCAAAAATCACAGAATACATCACACCAAGTCTCTTTGTATTCACCAATATTTTCCGTGACCAAATGGACCGTTACGGTGAAATTTACACCACTTACCAAATGATTTTAGACGGTGCTGCCAAAGCTCCAACAGCAACAATCTTAGCCAACGGAGACAGCCCACTTTTCAATTCTACAAACGTGGTAAATCCTGTTAAATATTATGGCTTTGACACTGAAAAACACACTCCAGAACTCGCACACTATAATACCGAAGGAATTTTGTGTCCACAATGTCAGCAAATTCTAAAATACAAATTGAACACCTATGCAAACCTTGGTGATTATGTCTGTGACAATTGTGGTTTCCACCGTCCAAAACTCGATTATGCCTTGACAGAATTGACGAAAATCACCAATACAACTTCTGAATTTGTCATTGACGGTCAAGATTACAAAATCAACGTCGGTGGTCTCTATAACATTTATAACGCTCTTGCTGCGGTATCTGTTGCTGAATTTTCGGAGTTGCTCCTGAAAAAATTAAAGCTGGTTTTGATAAGAGTCGCGCCGTCTTTGGACGCCAAGAAACCTTTAAAATCGGTGATAAATCTTGTACTTTGGTTCTCATTAAAAACCCAGTTGGCGCTAGTCAAGCACTTGATATGATTAAATTAGCCCTTATCCATTTACACTTTCTGTCCTACTCAATGCCAATTACGCTGACGGAATTGATACCAGTTGGATTTGGGATGCTAACTTCGAGGCTGTTTTAGATATGGATATTCCTCAAGCATTTGCAGGCGGTGTTCGTCATTCTGAAATTGCTCGTCGTTTGCGTGTGACAGGCTACGATGAAAACAACATCACCGAAGCCGAAAGTCTCGAGGATATTATGGCATTAATTGAATCACAAACAACTGAGCACGCCTATATCCTTGCAACTTATACCGCCATGTTACAATTCCGAGAAATTCTAGCTAGTCGCCATGCCGTTGGAAAGGAGATGAATTAAAATGACTTACACTTCGCTACAATCTCCTAACACAAAAGATTACAACTATGAGTTAAACGTTGCCCACCTTTACGGCAATCTGATGAATACCTACGGTGACAATGGTAATATCCTCATGATGAAATATGTCGGTGAAAAGCTTGGAGCTAGAATGACCTTTGACATTGTTTCATTAGGAGATACCTTTGATGCTGACTACTACGATATGGTTTTCTTTGGTGGTGGTCAAGACTATGAACAAACTATTGTCGCCAAAGACCTTCCACGTAAGAAAGAAGCCATTGCTGATTTCATCAACAAAGACAAAGTCATTCTAGCTATCTGTGGTGGTTTCCAACTCCTTGGTCAATACTATGTTCAAGCCAATGGTGAAAAAATCAATGGTATTGGTGTTATGGGACATTACACCCTCAACCAAGAAAATAATCGTTTCATCGGAGATATAAAAATCCATAACGATGAATTTAACGAAACTTACTATGGTTTTGAAAATCACCAAGGTCGAACATTCTTGTCTGATGACGAAAAACCACTTGGTATCTGCGTTTACGGAAATGGTAACAACAAAGAGGACGGCACTGAAGGTGTTCATTATAAAAATGTCTATGGCAGCTACTTCCACGGACCTATCCTCTCACGTAATGCCAACCTTGCTTACCGCCTAGTGACAACAGCTCTAAAAAATAAATACGGTTCTAGTATTACACTACCAAGTTACGATGACATTCTTTCAAAAGAAGTCGCCGAAGAGTATGCCGATACTAAAAGTAAAGCTGAATTTGAAAAATAACCTTAAAAAGGATTGCAGTTTATCGCAGTCCTTTTTCTTTGTAGCCAAGCTTCCTAATTACCATAACAAAGTCACTTTAATCAAAAATTAAGCACTTTAAAATAGAGATTATTAAGCATTTCTAGCCATATTAAAAATTAGCACAAGACTTAACTGCCCCTTTTTTGCCCCTTAAACACAAAAAAAGAGCCTATTTGAAATAGATAGGCTCTCAAAACGTTGATATATCAACGATTATTTTTTCAAGTTGTAGAATGATTTCAATCCACGGTATTCAGCTACTTCACCAAGTTGGTCTTCGATACGAAGCAATTGGTTGTATTTAGCGATACGGTCAGTACGTGAAAGTGAACCAGTTTTAATTTGACCAGCGTTAGTTGCAACTGCGATGTCAGCGATTGTTGAATCTTCAGTTTCACCTGAACGGTGTGATACAACGGCAGTGTAACCAGCTTCTTTAGCCATTTCGATAGCTTCGAATGTTTCAGTCAAAGTACCGATTTGGTTAACTTTGATAAGGATTGAGTTAGCAGCTTCTTCTTTGATACCACGTTCAAGGTATGAAGTGTTAGTTACGAAGAAGTCATCACCGACCAATTGAACACGTTTACCAAGACGTTTAGTAAGTTCTTTCCATCCGTCCCAGTCGTTTTCGTCCATTGCATCTTCGATTGTGATGATTGGGTATTTGTTAACCAATTCTTCAATGTAATCGATTTGTTCTGAAGCAGTACGTTTAGCTGCGCCTTCACCTTCGAATTTAGTGTAGTCATAGATTCCGTTATCGTAGAATTCTGATGAAGCACAGTCAAATCCAAGGAATACATCTTCACCTGGTTTGTAACCAGCAGTTTCGATAGCTTTGATGATTGTTTCTACGGCATCTTCAGTTCCGTCAAATTTAGGAGCAAATCCACCTTCGTCACCAACAGCTGTTTCAAGACCACGTTCTTTAAGGATTTTCTTAAGAGTGTGGAAGATTTCAGCACCCCAACGAAGAGCTTCTTTGAATGTAGGTGCACCAGCAGGTAAGATCATGAATTCTTGGAAAGCGATTGGAGCGTCTGAGTGAGAACCACCATTGATGATGTTCATCATTGGAGTTGGAAGAACTTTAGTGTTGAAACCACCAAGGTAGTTGTAAAGTGGAACTTCAAGGTAGTCTGCTGCTGCACGAGCTACGGCAATAGAAACACCAAGGATAGCATTTGCACCGAGTTTACCTTTGTTTGGAGTACCATCAAGAGCGATCATTGCACGGTCAATAGCTTGTTGGTCACGAACATCGAAACCGATGATTGCTTCAGCGATGATGTTGTTAACGTTGTCAACAGCTTTTTGAGTACCAAGACCGTTGTAACGAGATTTGTCTCCGTCACGAAGTTCAACTGCTTCGTGTTCACCAGTAGAAGCTCCAGAAGGAACCATACCACGTCCGAATGCACCTGATTCAGTGTAAACTTCTACTTCAAGTGTTGGGTTACCGCGTGAGTCAAGGACTTCGCGAGCGTAAACATCAGTAATAATTGACATTATGTTACTCTCCTTATGAGTTTTTAATATTTTTACACTAAAATAATACCATAATATCGCCACTTAGGCAAATAAAAACGAGAAATTTTGAAAAACCAATTTAACTTTCATGCCCTTTTTTCAAAATACTTTATGCGCTTACGGCTGAGAAATGACAGTTTAGTAAATTTAACTTATAATGAAGTTAAGAAATAATCGAGGTTAAATAGTATGAGTGATTTAGAAAGTAAAGTTTTACATGCTGCTGCAGGGGAAAATCGACTTAATCCTGATGAACAACGACGCTATTTTGGAACATTTGCTGAACGTGTGGTCTTGTCAATACTGCTTGATGACAGTCGTTTGGAAGATACTAAAGCACGTTTCGAGGACATTTTAAAACATTTAGCGAGTGATTATGACATGTTATTTGTCAAAATTTCACCAAAATTGGCGGTCGCCGACCAATGTTACTATATGAAAATAGCGCAAAATCTTGAAATTCAAGCAACAATCGTTGATGAAAAAAATGCGCATTCACCTTATGGGATTATCGTTCATTCGAATCAAGCTGAAAATGTTGACAATCCACTGTTAGCAGTGCGTTTTCCACAAACACATGACAAACCAAAAGAAGCCCCTAAAAAGGCTTCTGGTCAAAATTATTCAATAAAGATTAACGTTTGGTAAAGGCTAGTAGATTGCCAATATTTTGGGCGGTGCGTTCTAGATTTTGAGGAGCCTGCGCTAGCGTATTTTCCAAAGAATCGACGCCTGATATAATCGGAAAAGCTGCTTGAATATTAGCAGCTGGAAAGTCTGGCAAATCATCTTTTAAGCTACCGCAAATGGCAATGACTAATTTGCCTCTTGGCGTACGACTAGCAACGCCAACAGGGGCTTTCCCAGACAAACTTTGTTTATCCATGCGTCCCTCACCAACAATGACGACATCCGCAACTTGGACTCGACGGTCAAAGTTGAGCATATCAAGAACTGCGTCGATACCAGAGATAATTCGTCCGCCAGTAAACGCAGCTAGCCCTGCTGCCATTCCGCCACCTGCTCCTGCTCCCGCTAAATCAAGGATTACTGGGAAAAAGCTTTGGTAAAATTGCTCCATATCCTTATCAACACTTGCGAATTTTTCGTTTGCAAGTCCTTTTTGTCCACCAAAAACGTAGGTTGCGCCATTAGGACCGCATAGTGGATTGGTAACGTCAGTAATAATTGTTAGCTCAACTTGTGATAAATCCCAATGGTAATCTTCATAGGAAATCGTTGTGATGTTTCCAAGATTATCACCAACTGCAGCAACTTCTTGACCAGACTCGTCAAAGAAACGATAGCCTAATCCTGCTGCCATTCCAATACCACCATCATTAGTGGAACTGCCGCCAACACCAATCATGATTTCTTTGGTACCAAGGTCAACAAGATGTCCAATCATTTCACCGACACCTTTTGTCGTTAATGTTAGCGGATTGCGCTTATCAAGTGGAACTTTTTCCAAGCCACATATGTCAGCCATTTCAAAAACAGCTAATTGACCATTGGTCGCATAGTGAGCTTCCACAGGCTGACCTAATGCTCCCGTAACAATATGGCTATCACGCCTTAGGTGCAAACCATCAGTTAAGGTCTCCAAGGTTCCTTCGCCACCATCGCCAATCGGCATTAAGTCAAAAGTCGCATTTGGCAGTGCTTTTTTTAATCCCCTTTGAATGGCTTTTGCCGCATCGAGCAGATAAACTTTCCTTAAATGAATCGGGTGCTATCAATATGTGCATGGTACCAACTCCCCTTCATATGTTACTATATATACTATTATATAATTTTTTGAACGAAAGAGGTTAGAAAAACATGGAAAAATGGGATGCTTATTTAGCAAATGGGCAAAAAACAGGTCGTATCTTAACGCGTGGTCAGTCAATTCCTGATGATTTGTACCACTTGGCAGTAGATTGTTTGGTGCAACATGTTGACAATGATATTTTGTTTGTGCAAAGACATTTAGAAAAAGAGGCTTTTCCAGGATTTTTTGAAGCTAGTGCAGGTGGCTCTGCTCTTTATGGTGAGGATTCTAAACAAGCTGTTCGACGTGAGTTGCTGGAAGAAACTGGGCTTCTACCAGTTGAATTAACATTTTCAAAAAGGACTGTTTACAAAGATGACAATTGCATCATGGATAGCTACCTTGCTCTGGTAAATTCTCCCAAAGATACCATAACTCTCCAAAATAGCGAAACCATTTCGTACCAATGGGTGGCAAAAGAAAAGTTAAAAGCATTTTTAGAAACACACCCAGTCGTTCCACGACACCGCTTACTGATAGAAACATTATTTTTAGATGATTAAGAGGCTAGGATTTTATCCCTAGCCTCTCTTTTTGTGCCTACTGTAAGTTATTCTGATTTTTTGCGGCGTTTGAGTTCGAGCAAAGCTATGCTTGCTAGGCTTAAAACACCTGCAAAGGTAAGAAGTGTGCCATCTTTTTCACCTGTCGCTGGTAAAATTTCAGCAGTATCAGTAGCTGTTAGTGTTTCAAGATTGGCATCTACTGTGATAGGTGTAGTTGTCGTTTCCACGACAGAAGCTTGTGCTTGATCATCAGGTGTCACGCCAGTTTCAGCTGAGGTTTGTGTTGCCATATCTGATGATTGAGCAGCTTCTTGAGCATAAATAATGCCGTATTGACTAAAATGTTCCGTATCAAAGATGACAAATTTCAATGTTTGCCCTGCCACAGTACGGCTGATTTCTTCAAATACTAGTGACTGTGGTTGTCCATTTTCTGGGAGATAAAAGACTTGAGCAACAGTCTTGCCAGCATCAATTGGTAAAATAACTCGCACTGTTTTTGTAATGGCTAAGACATTTCCAAAATCGTCAGTTGGCTGAATATCAAACAAATCGTAATCTGTTCCTTTTAGAACTTCTGGTGTTTTGACATCATTTGTTTCTTGGTGACTTACCTTGATTTTCTTAATGTCATCACGTTCACCTGCTCCTAAAATAACGCTAACACCACTTGCTTCATCATAAAGCGTGCGTTCCGTTTCAGCGCTAGCTTTTTCAAACGTAAATGGTAGCTGTTAGTGGCTCGAGGGTTAATCCTGTTTCAGTCATTGTGACACCGCTTGGATTTTCTATCGCTTCTACTCCTGCTTGCTTACCATCTGCAATGATTTCAGCTGATAGGAGATTTCGGTAATCATCTGTCAATACAAAATCACGCGCCACGGTATCTGCATTGATAAAAACAGCGTAAATATCGCCATTGCTAGCAATTGTTTGATAAGCAATAATCAAATCTTCTTGCCCAACACCATTTTCATTTGGAATGGTTATCAAGCTCACATTGCGGTCAACTTCTTCTTTGGTTTTAAGCGTAAAAGCATCTGTTGAGCGGCGAATGGCAATCAAACCTTTTGTATAAGTCTGGCTTTGCGTATTTTCTGGGTAGCTTCGCTATCTGTGGCTTTAGCCCAATCAAAATGATTAATCGCATCTGTCGAATCATAAGAATCACTGATGAAATATGGGTATTCAAACGGTGTGCCGTCAGCATTGGTCAACAAATCAGATTTTGCTGGCACTTTATCTGCTGAAACTGGTGTCTTGTAATCCTCGTCAAGGAATTGTTTCGTACGACCGTACTCTTGACCAGAATGAATAAAGGCAGTTCCTTGGGATGTCAAGACAATAAGGTTTCCTAAACGCAAACGACGTTGGATTTCTGCTTCATTTTCAGCAACAGCTGGGTCTTTTTGAATGGATTTTGCAATCACATCATGAAGCGTTAAATTGTCATGAGCAGCAATGTATTGAATCACATCACCTGGGTCATCTGCGGTGAAATTACTTGGCTGAGCTTTAATATTATTAAAGAGTGTTTGCAAATCTTTTGCGCCACCTGTAATAAATGCTGCCGCTCCTTCACTTGGATAACCTGATTTGAGGAGGTTACGAATGTCATCAGAGAAAGAAGCGACGCTATCAGTTTGTGACATCCAAGTCTGGTCTGCTGGTTGTCGGCTATCATTAGCATCTCCAGCATAAGAAATCCAGCCCTCGCCAAGCATGATAATATTCGGATTCAGTGCTTTAGCCGTATCATATGCCATTTGCACCGTTTCGGCATCCAAATCTCCCATCATATCAAAACGGAAACCGTCAACTTTGAACTCATCAACCCAATAAGCAATTGAATCAAGCACCAAACGTCTTGTCATATAATGCGTTGTTCCTGGGCGACCGCCACCAAAGCTTGTTTTAACTGTTCCATCAGCTTCCATAAAATGATAATAATTTGGCTCCAAAGCTTCAAGAATAGCAAGGTCAGCTGTGTGATTGTAAACCACATCAAGAATAACACCCATCCCACGTTTATGGATTTCAGCAATCAAATTCTTGAATTCCTCAATGCGTTTTGCTGGGTTAGTTGGGTCTTCTGAATACATTCCTGTCAAAGCAAAGTAGCTCTGTGGGTCATATCCCCAGTTATAATTCGTATTGCTAGAAGCATAGTCCGTCAAACGCTCAGCATTCGCCAATTCATTGACATAATAATAGCTCATCACTGGCAAAAGTTGAATATGCGTCACGTCAAGCTCTTGAAGGTAATCTATTTTTTCAACAAAGGCTGCAAAAGTCCCAAATTGATGTTGAAGTTCATCTGAAATAGCGATATCTGATGTGAAATCACGAACGTGTGCTTCGTAAATAATAGCATCTTCACGATCCGTGTATCCGCTAATATCAGAGTAGGTCAATTCTTGATTGCCAATTGTACTAGTATCCACAATCGCAGCTTTTGCTACCTTGTATGACGGGTCAGTTCCAATCAAATCACTATTCCATTCCGCTAATGATTTGGCATAAGGGTCAAGTGCGAGAACCGTTTCATCTCCACGTGTGATTTCATAATGATAATAATAACCACGATAATCAGAAACACCAAGACCCGATTCTTGCGTCAAAGCTGCTGACCATTGGCCCTTATCACCTTTAACCATAGCAATCTTTCCAACAACCTTAGTTTGGTCATCTTTATCATAAAGAACCACCGAAACACTATCTGCACTTGGTGACCAAACAGTCAAATCAACACGCACTCCTTCTTCTGACACACGCGCGCCTAACTCACCATCATAGGCATAAAGAGAATCTGTATATTGCCAATTGGTCTTAGCTTGATAGTCATCACCAGCATAACTAACCGTGTATGGTGCTAAAAGTTGTGAAAAATCACCAATAATCGTTGACTGATTAGTTTCAGGATTCAATACAAGGTCAGAAATAGTCATCAGATTACCATCTTTATCAGTTACCTTAACATTTTCAAATAACTCATCCTTATCAGCGTCAGCTAAATTGCTAACGATAGCAACAATCTCTGTCGGACTTGTTTGCTGAACTGATATCAAACGAATAGTGCTTACAAAATATGGATTCGTGTAAATTGTCTTATCCTCGTCTTTCAAAAAAATTTGTGTGTGATTAGCTAAATCTTTAAAGCTATAATTGTCTGGCTGAATTTTGGCATCATCGCCCTCCTTAGACTCATCTAGTAAGAGAAATCCAAGTTCATTGAAATCTGATAGAGTAATATCCATATCAGTTTCAGTCACAACAGTTTGGGTATCATCTTCACTAATGGTTAATTCAGTATTTTCAACCTCAGCTTGCATGTCAGCTAAGATATCAGTCTTACTTTGTGCAACTTCATTGGCTTGCTCTGCTATTTCCCATTGATTTGTTACCAATTCCGTTGCCGTTTCAGCGCTGACTTGGTCAGCGGAGACGATATTTGCTAAACTAGCACTCCAAAAAAGAGCCGACTTTCCCTTTCCATACAGAACCTCCGTATCTTTCAACATAATGATTTTTTACGATTTCAGTATACAAAATATTTTTAATTTGCGCAATCGTTTTCGTAAATATTTTTTAGCATTATTCATGACTTCAAAATAAATATTATATAAGTTGTTTTAATTTAAATGCAATCGATTGCTTCGAAAAATACAAAAAAACCGAGCATGGCTCAGCTTCTTTGGTTATATCGTTAAACATGCAAATGCAGTGCTTAATAATTAGTAATTTCTGGTCGGTCGTGGACATTACTTTTCTTACCTTGGCGTGCTTTTAAAACAGCAGCAACATCTTCAATACTAACGCTAGTTTCGACCAACATTACTGCCAAATGGTACAGAACATCTGCTGTTTCATTGGCGATTTCATCTTTGTCTGCATTTTTGGCTGCAATAACAACTTCTGTCGCTTCTTCCCCAACCTTTTTAAGAATTTTATCCAATCCTTTATCAAAAAGGTAATTGGTATAAGAGCCTTCCTTTGGATTTTCTTTACGGTCTATTGCTTCTTTATATAATGTTTCTAGCATGTCTTTATCCTTTCTATCATCACAAAATGTCATTGAAAAACAGCTGTAAGCGCCCGTATGACAAGCAGCGCCCTCTTGCTTAACAGCGACCAATAAGGTATCACAGTCGCAATCCGTTTTGATTGATTTGACGTATTGATAATGACCGCTAGTTGCCCCTTTATGCCAGATTTCTTGACGTGAGCGGCTCCAGTAGTGCATTTGCTTGGTTTCCAATGTTAAGTGATACGCTTCTTCGTTCATGTAGGCTAACATCAGTACTTGTCCTGTTTGGTAATCCGTCACAATCACGGGAACAAGACCATCTTGTTTCGCAAAATCAAGTTTTATTTCACTCATACTCATTGTCTCACCTCAATTCCTGCAGTAGCCATGGCAGCTTTGGTATCAGCAATTGAAACTTCGCCAAAGTGGAAAATGGAAGCGGCAAGCGCACCTGTTGCAGTTGTTTTTCAAAACGTCAACCATATGGTCAATATTTCCTGCACCACCAGACGCAATGATTGGGACATTAACCACATCAGCGACAGCATTTAGCATATCCAAATCAAATCCTGACTTCGTGCCGTCTTTATCCATGCTGGTTAGTAAAATCTCACCTACACCAAGGCTGACAACAGTCTTTGCCCATTCAATCAAATCAATGCCAGTATCCTTGCGCCCACCTGCCACATAAACATGCCAAGTGCCATCAGCTTCTTTACGAGCATCAATAGCCGATACCACACATTGATTGCCAAATTTTTCAGCACAATCTTTGATGAGTTGAGGATTGGCTACCGCAGAAGAATTAACCGCAACCTTGTCCGCACCAGCTTTGAGCATTTTATTCATGTCCTCAACCGAGCGAATGCCACCGCCAACTGTAAAAGGAATGAATACTTGGTCAGCCACACGTTTCACCATTTCCACAGTTATGTCACGTTTTTCATGTGTTGCGGTAATGTCCAAGAACACCAATTCATCACACCCAGCTTCATAATAAGCACGCGCCGCATCAACAGGATCACCAACATCTGTTAAATTAACAAAATTAACCCCCTTAACCACGCGCCCATCTTTAACATCAAGACAAGGAATAATGCGTTTTTTCAGCATAAGCTATCCTCCAAAAGCTTTCAATTCGTCAAGGCTAATATTGCCGCTATAATAAGCTTTACCAACGATTGTCCCAGCAACACCAATTTCTTGCAATTTCACCAAATCATTCTTCTCAGCAATGCCGCCAGAAGCAATAACTTTAGCCGTCGTTAACTCAGCCACTAAACGTTCATAATGTTCAAAATTTGGTCCTGTTAGCGTACCATCACGGTCAACATCTGTATAGACAAATAGGGTCACCCCCATTTTCTCCATGGCTTTAGCTAAGCTGATGTAGTCAACGTTACTCGTTTCTAGCCAACCTTCAGTTGCCACAAAACCATTTTTAGCATCAATACCAACCACAATTTTGTCACTACCAAATTTATCTAAAGCTGCCTTGACAAAATCTGGATTTTTCACTGCCATAGATCCGATAATCACACGGTCAATACCAACTGCTAGGTAATCTTCAATTTGCTCAAGGGTACGAATACCGCCACCAACTTCGACACCAAGCCCTGATTCTTGCTTCAACTTGGCAATTAAATCGCGATTCGTTGCTCGCCCATCAAGCGCTCCGTCCAAATCAACAACGTGAATAAATTCAATACCAGCTTGCGCAAAGATTTTTGCTTGTCCAAGCACATCTGGATTAACAACCGTTTTTTGGTTGAAATCACCTTTAAAAAGACGAACTGCCTGTCCTTCTTTAATATCAATCGCTGGAAGAATCTGCATATAAACTCCTTTTCTTTATAAAACGCTACTCTAAGCAACTTAAAATCATTCTTAGTCACCACAAAGGGCAATAAATTTTTCAAGAATTCCTAAACCGACGTCACCTGATTTTTCAGGGTGGAATTGCGCTCCGTAAACATTATCCTTGTGAATCATGGCTGGTACTTCAATACCATAATCAGCAGTCACATCAATGTATTCTTTCGGAACATCTGTAAAATAGCTATGCACAAAATAAACGGATTTGCCAGCAAGCCCTGCTGTTAACGGACTATCTTGTTTCACTGTCAAATCATTCCATCCCATATGCGGAACAGGCATAGTCTTAGTTGCTTGAATTTCACGACAAACACCTGGGATAAAGCCAAGTCCTTGTGTTTCTTGGTGTTCCAAGCCAATCTCTGTCAAGACCTGCATTCCTAAACAAATGCCCAGTAACGGCGTTCCCTTAGCTACTGCTTCCTTGATAGCAGAAACCAGGCCACGCTGTTGTAACTCAGCCATGGCAGCAGGATAAGCACCAACCCCTGGCAAAATCAGACCGTCCGCAGCTAAAATCTTGTCTCGATTACTAGACAATTCAGCCTGAACACCGATTTTCTGTAAAGCTCTTAACACATTAGCAGTATTACCTGCATCATAATCAATCACAATTATCATATCTCAGCTCTCAATCCTTCCACACACTACTAAATGAGACGTGTCATGGCTGATTTCCTTTCTCTGTATTTTAAAGCAATCCTTTTGTTGAATTAACACCATGGATTTCAGGGTTAATGGTAATTGCTTCGCGAAGAGCACGACCAGTTGCCTTAAAAAGACTTTCTGATTTATGGTGATTATTTTTTCCGTGTAAAATCTTCAAATGCAAATTCATCTGAACATTAAATGCCAAGGCTTGAAAAAATTCTTCAACCAATTCTGTATCAAAATTACCAAGTTTTGGATTATCAAACTCACAATCAAAAATAAGGTAGCTACGCCCTGATAAATCAAGACTTGCCATACCAAGCGTTTCATCCATAGGAACGAAAGCTGTACCATAACGATTGATGCCAGCCTTATCGCCAAGGGCTTCTTTCAAAGCTTGTCCTAAAACAATTCCCACATCTTCAACCGTATGGTGACTATCAACATGCAAATCACCATCTGCTTTTACTACAAGGGAAATACGGCTATGTCTTGCAAAAAGGGTCAACATATGGTCAAAAAACCAACACCAGTATCAATCTCTACTGGTTCTTGAGCATCTAAATTAAGGCTCAACTTAATCTTTGTTTCAAAGGTATTACGTTCAATCTCTGCTTGTCTCATAAAATATCCTTTTCTTTCTGTGCAAGTAACGTCACTAGTTTTTACCATCTAAAATATCAATGACTTTGTACAAATCTGCTTCGTTGATTTGGTAAGGCGCTTCTTTTCGTACAACTGGCTTAGCACAAAAAGCGATACCAATACCAGCTGTTTTAATCATTGGCAAATCATTAGCACCATCTCCCATAGCAATGGTTTGACTTAATTCTAAGCCATTTTCAGCTGCCCACTCAATCAAGCTAGCTTTCTTGACATCTTTAGTGACGACCTCGCCAAGAACCTTGCCTGTCAAAACACCGTCTTTAACTTCTAAGCGGTTAGCCTTGACATAATCAAGTCCGATACGTTTTGCCAACACATCAACCGTTTCATGGAAACCGCCTGACACGACAGCCACTTTATAACCACGACGATGCAATTCTGCCACTAATTTTTCAGCACCATTTGTAAAATGCATGCGCGCAAGCACCTTATCAAAAATGCTTTCTGGCAAGCCCTTCAATAAACCGACACGTTCATCTAACGCTTGTTTAAAATCAAGTTCACCATTCATGGCACGCGCAGTAATGTCAGCAATCTTCTCACCAACACCCGCTTCTTCACCCAATAAATCAATTCCTTCTTCTTGAATGAGGTAGAGTCCACATCCATTACCAATAATCCATTTACCTTAGTCATGACGCACCTCAATAGCTCTAGCATGAGCTTGTAATCCTTCAGCATAAGCAAGTGTTGTAATATCGTGACTAGCTGCATTCACAGCAATTTTTGAATATTGCATATACTGGATACGTTTGACAAAATCATGCACACCTAGCGCTGATGAGAAACGGCTTGTGCTAGTTGTTGGCAAAATATGATTTGCCCCTGCGTAATAATCACCGATTGGTTCACTCGTGAAATGCCCAAGGAAAACAGAACCCGCATTTTCAATCGCATCAAGATAATCATAAGCATTATCCATAGCAATTTCCAAATGTTCTGGCGCCACTTGGTTCATCAATTCAAACATTGCCTCAACAGAATCTGCAATGATGATACGACCATTATTTTCAACAGAAGCACGTGCAATTTCTTCACGTGGCAAGGTTTTAAGTTGTTCTTCGATTTCCTTTTCAACCGCATCCGCTAACGCTGCTGAATTTGTCACCAAAATCGCACGCGCACGCACATCATGCTCAGCTTGTGAGAGCAAATCTGCTGCAACGTATTTTGGATTGGCTGTGTCATCTGCGATCACACCAATTTCAGACGGACCTGCAATCATGTCAATACCAACAATACCGTAAACGAGTTTTTTAGCTGTCGCAACAAAAATATTTCCTGGTCCAGTAATCTTATCAACACGAGGAATTGTTTCTGTACCATATGCCAAAGCAGCAACACCCTGAGCCCCACCAATTGATAAATCTTATCAACACCAGCTAACGAAGCAGCCACCAAAATCGCAGGTTCGAAATGCGCTTGTGGCGGTGTAATCATGATAATTTCTTTAACACCAGCAATCTTAGCTGGAATGACATTCATCAAAACAGATGACGGATAAGCAGCAGTTCCACCTGGGACATAAACCCCAACACGCTCAATCGGACGAATCAATTGCCCACGAACAACGCCTTCAGTTGGTTGGTCCTCAAATCCTTTTTCCAACTGTTGCTTGTGATAACTTTCAATATTCGCTTTGGCATTTTTGAGAGCTTCCAAAACCTCGGCATCAATTTCCTCAAACGCTTGGTCAACCAACTCCTTACCAACTTCAAAATTATCAAGCGTAATCTTGTCAAATTTTTCGGAATAGGCTTTAAGTGCGTTATCACCATTTTCTTTGACATCTTCTAAAATTTGACGAACCGCATCATCAACATCAAGATTTTCTTTGCTTAATTCTAATTGTTCTTGGTAGAGAATTTTTGAAATTTCTTCTGTCGTTCCTGTTAAACGTTTCATTTAAAAGCTACCTCCTCATTTCCAACGATATTTTCCAATTTTTGAATAAATGGCATGACTTCAGGATTATTTTTCAAAGCCGCTTTGTTCACAATCAATCGTGCCGAAATGCGGCAAATATCTTCATAAACTTTAAGACCGTTAGCAACTAGCGTATTTCCAGTCTCAACAATATCAACAATAGCGTCCGCTAAACCAATAACAGGAGCAATCTCAACACTTCCTTGAATTGAAATGATTTCGACATCCTCTCCTTTTTTATTGAAATAATCGGTCGCAATGGTTGGGTATTTTGTGGCAATTCGTTTTCGTTTATGGTCATGTGGGTCATAAGAATCCGTTGAAGCTACTGAGAATTTACATAAACCAAAATTCAAATCAAGCATTTCAAGATAACCTGTTGGGTGCTCAATCAACAAGTCCTTTCCGACCACACCAAGGTCAGCCACACCATGGCGCACATACGTTGTCACATCAGGTGCCTTGACAAGCAAAAAACGGAATTTTTTATCTGGGCTTTCAAAAATAAGATTACGTCCCTTATTTTCCATAAACGTCATGTCAAAACCCGCTTTTTCCAGAAGTTTTACCGTATCTTTTTCAATACGTCCCTTGGTTAAAGCAATCGTAATTTGATTTTCCATTAGGCACCTCCTTCTAAATTATCATGTACAGCTTGGTAAACGGCATCAATATCTACTGCCCAACCGACCGCAGTCAATTTTTTAGCCCCAAAACGTTCAAAAAGTTTATCGTAACGCCCACCTGAAGCAAAAGCGTCTGGCACCTTATCTCCAAAGACTTTGAACATCACGCCAGTATAATACGGCATTGTCGGAATTTGTGCCAAATCAATGTTGCTCTTTGGTAAAATTTCAGATACTTGATTGAGCAAGTTTTCCAAATCTGTTAAAGCAGCCAAAATCGCTTGATTCTTGACAAGTACACGCGCACTTTCTAAAACTTGATGACTTTCTCCAAAAAGATAAGGCAAATTTTTCAAAAACTCATCAAATTCACTTGGATATTTTTGGGTAAATTCATTTAACTGAGTGATATTTTTATCTTTAATCGCTTGTGCCAAAGTTTCTTCAACTGCTTGTGGCAAAGCCAAAGTTTCAAAAATGGTTTGTAAAATCGCAGCATGTGAAAATTCAATTGATAAGACGGAATATCCGCTCTATCAAGAGCTTCCTTGGCTGATTGGATTGCCTCAAAAACAGCTTCCTTAGCTGGAAAACCAACAACCTCAACACCAGCTTGCGTGTGCTCATTCATCAAACCACGCATTTCTTCGTTGTATTTGAAAACCTTGCCCGAATAGGAGAATTTAATCGGCGTTTCAACTTGCGTCGAAGCAATGACACGTCCAATCTGACTGGTAATATCAGGACGAAGCGTCAGCAATTCACCACTTTTATCAAAGAAATTGTAATTATTTTTCGTAATCGTATCACTAAAGACTTCAAAATGTTCCAAGGTCGGTGTTTCAATTCGATTGAATCCCCGACTCATCAAGAAATCACTGATATCACGTTCTATTTTGTAGGTAACACGCGCACGTTTAAATAACTTATCATGCATTCCCACAGGTAATGTTGTTTTTTTCATCTTGTCAACTCCTAACATCATTAAAATTAGGCTTTCTGATAGTCTTTAATCGCTTCAATCACTCGTTCCATTTCAGCCTGCGTTCCGATTGAAATTCGCAAATGATTTTTGATACGTTCAACTTTCGGAAAATAACGAACATAGATATTCTTAGCTTGCAAATAATCAAATAAATTCGCTGCATCATTTTGAGGACATTCCGCTAAGACAAAGTTGGTCTTTGATTCTAAAACTGGGAAGTCAAGGTCTCGTAATTCCTTAGTAAACCAATCTCTTGTCGCTATAATTTTTTGACACGTATCTTCGTAATAATCCCATGATTCAACAGCCGCCACAGCTAATTTCTCAGCAATTAAATCAACATTGTAAGGATTGACCGAATTTTTAACGGCATTAATAACCGACATTAATTTTGGACTTCCCATAGCATAGCCAACTCGCAAACCAGCAAGCGAAGCATCTTTTGAAAATGTTCGTGTAATAAAGACATTATCATATTTTTTGAGCAATGGCAGAGCTGTTTCACCACCAAAGTTAATATAAGCTTCGTCAATAATAACCACCACATCTTGATTAGTCTTTATAATCGCCTCAATAGCCTCTAAAGATTTGTAAATGCCAGTCGGTGCATTTGGATTCGTCAGAACAACACCACCATTATTAGCAATATAATCATTACCATCAATCTCAAAATCGCTAGTTAACGGCACTTCATGGTAATTAATGCGGTACAAATCAGCCCAAACTTTGTAAAAACCATAAGTCAAATCAGGAAATAGAACAGGCTCATCACTATTAAAAAATGCAAGAAATGCCATAGATAAAACATCATCTGACCCATTACCAACAATGATTTGACTTGGATCAAGACCATGTTGCTTAGCAAGCACAACACGTAGTGATTCTTGATCCAAAGTTGAATATTTCCGCAATTGATGAACGTCAAAATGTGAAAACACTTCTGCTACTTTTGGACTTGGTCCATAAGCATTTTCATTTGTATTCAATTTTATTAAATTTTCACCGCTTGGCTGGCTACCAGCTACATAAGGTTCAATATCTCTCAATCCTTTAATAGTTGTCATAATAACGCCCTTTCTATTTCTGATATTCAAAAAACGCCCTCGCAAAAAAATGCAAGGACGTTAAAAACGTGGTTCCACCTCTGATTCAACAGCCAGTCGCCTAGACTGTTCTCATGAAGTACATGACTTCTGCTCCGTAACGTGGAACCACCCGTCGTGCACTACTGTCAGCTCTATCAGCTGAGTTCGCACACGCGCTCAAGAATGTGTCGCCCAAGGATTGCACGCTTTTCTCACCACCAAGCACTCTCTGTCTGTTGTCTCAGGCTTTTTCTATCAACACTTTTATATTTAAAAATATTCTACAAGAAAATTCTGAAAATAGCAAGCTTAAAATCAAGATTTTTATATTTATACAAAAAAATCTGCCAACTTTAGCTGATTTAGGTTGAAAAAGTCTTTTTTGATGCTTCTTTTAAGTTCCTCAATTTGCATTTTTAAGTTCAAACTTGCTTTATGCCGTCGGCTAATTTCAAAGAATCTCTGATTAATTATAGTTCTTTCAAAATATCATCTAAAATTTCTAGACAAATATCTGCAGCTTTTTCAATAGATGAACGAAATTCTGCCGCACCACCCGTTATACTGTCCGAAACCGTTTTAAGGATAAGATTTAGAATGTTATTCTGGTCACAAATCAAGACAATTGCTGCACTTTCCATATCACAAATATCAGCCTTAAAGTCATGATTTAAGACACGTTTCTTTGTCTCATCAGCAATAAATTTATCACCAGAAGCGCAGATAACTGGACGAATAAAAGGGTAATGATTTTTTACCAACTGCACATACTTCTTCGTTGTTGGCAAATAGATATCTTGATATTCCAAATAACGCCCAACTTCGCAATGGTCAGCGGCTGAGGTATCCATATCATAATGGATCACCTTTTCAACTAAACAAATATTGGTTACCTTTAATTTTCCGTAAGAGCACCGACCACACCATAATTAACAATTAAATCGACATCAAAAAGGCTAATTAATAATTGCGTACAGGCAGCAGCTCTGATTTCTCCTGCACCTGACTGTGTAATATATAAAATTTTATCATCAAATGTAACCGAATAAACTTTAGCCCCTCTGATATCTTCTCTTTTGAGCTTATCAGCCTATTTTCTCACGACTGACTGTATTTCAACAGCCACCACCATACCAATCTTTTTCATTGTCACGCCTCATTTTAGTTATCAAAAAGTTTGGCAATTTTTCCAAACCTTTATATTGTATCAGTCAACACAGTCGCCTTAAAAACGAATTTGTTCACGTGTTTTTTCGTACGATGATACGAAACGATCTGTGACACCTGGTTCAACCGTTTCAAGTGCATATGAAATTTCATCAAATGATGCTTGATAGTCATTATCAACTTCAAATAATTTCAAAGCGTGTTCAAAACTACTTTGCACACTTGGTTCAAAACTACGGTAACGATTTGAGTATTGCAATAATTGTTCTGTCAATGTCGCATTTTGAACCACTTGATAAGTAGCATTTTCAAGATTTGCAATAGCTGATGTCGCAACATCTGTTAAACGAGATACAGCTTCAATATCGATACGACCGCGACTAAGTTCATCAACTAACACTTCCAATTGTGAACTTGTTGTGAAGAATGCGCTCAAAAAATCTTGTGGAATACCTGGTAAATTACGTTTTTCCATATAACGTTTAATCATATGTAAACGATTAATATATTGTTCCAAACTTTGACGAGCAATCGTCTCGATTTCTTCAATATTCTTAACTTGTTCAAAGACTTCCATTTGCCCTTCTTCGACAGCAGCCAATGTTTTTAAAGTTCTGTCAAAAGTCACTTGCAATTCAGAGAATGGCTTGTCTTGTGTCTCAAAAGCAACAACGATTGGCAACACTTCCGTTTCAATCTCTTCCAAATTTTTAGTAAATGAACGAAGGCTAAGACTTTCACTGTCATTTAAAATGTACTTGTGAGATAGACGTTTAATTTCATGAGCAAGTTGTTCATTATTTGCCTTAGCATGAACCAAATAGTCAGGAATAATCTTGCTATCTTTAAGCGCAGCCTTATGAGCAGCAATTTCGCGTTCAAACAATTCATACAATGAATCGATTTTCTCTTGAATGTGCTCATTTTCATCACGGGCACGGTCTAAATCCAACGTAACAAGTTCAGAAGAATTGGCACGAATAGAGTCGCGAACTTCTTGGAAACGTGTTTCAATATTCTTTTCAGCAAAATGATAATTCTGCTCAAGCAGACGACGATAACCTTGCTCTAAATCATCAAGTTGGTCTGGGAAATCATCCTCTAATTTTGCAACAATCGCTGGAATTTGTTCTGAAATCTGACCAAGTGCGATAGTGTGTTCTTCTGCACGATCAAGCACTTCAGACGCTTCAACAGGGTCACCAGTTGAATTAAGCGTTACAAATTGAGAAAACTCAGCTTCAATGTTTTTTAATTGTTTTTCAATCTCAGACATTGTAGAGCCAAAATTATCCTCTTTTTCTGAAATAGAAGCTTGCAATGTTTCGTACAAATCTAAAGCGTGTTTAACACGAGCACTATTTTTTTCTTCTTGTTCTTTCAAGACAGCAAGTGCTTCACGAATCGAATTAATGTCCTCTTCAACTAAATTTAATTGGCTTTCGACATTATCAATTTCGTGTTTTGCTCTAATGAATTTAAAACTATCATTTAGATTTTCAGCTTCAAAAATATGATTTTCAATATCCGAAAAAGAATTTAAAGAAAGGTCAACCCATTTTTGATTCCATTCACGAAATGTTGTCTGACTTTGTCCAATAAGATGAAGATTTTTAACAGCCTCAACTTCTTCATTCACAGGTAAGCCAAATAATGATTGTTTTCTTTCTTCTAAACTTGCAATCAATGAATCGTTTCGCTTGCGTACAATAACGCCAACTAGGTAAGCAACAATTACTAATAAAACTATTGCTACAAGCAGTAATATAATTCCGCTCGACATTTAAAACTCCTTATAAATTGTCTTTTTATCGTAAAAAATAGCTATAACATTACGATTATAACATACTTAGAGATTGTATGCAGTAATTTTTCGTCAATATTCTTATTAAATATCAAGCGTACTGTAAACCGCATTTTCTTCGATGAACTCACGACGCGGCTCTACCCTATCTCCCATAAGCATATCAAAAATCTTATCTGCTTCAGCGGCATCATCAACAGAAACTCTCGCCATTAAGCGATTCTCTGGATCCATTGTTGTTTCCCAAAGTTGGTGATCGTCCATTTCTCCAAGACCTTTGTAACGTTGAACCGTTGGTTTTGAACGTCCAACACTATGACGTGCCATAGCTTCTTGCAATTCAATTTCTTGATTGGCACCTGGTTGAATGTACTCTTTAATTTCACTACCAACTTGACACCGTAAATCGGTGGTTGAGCAATGTAAACATACCCTGCTTCCAAAACAGGACGCATGAAACGGTAAATCAGCGTTAACAACAAGGTGCGAATATGGCTCCGTCAACATCGGCATCAGTCATGATAACAAGCTTATGATAACGCGCTTTTGAGACATCAAATTCAGCACCAAAACCTGTTCCCATAGCTGTAAATAAACTACGAATTTCTTCGTTAGCAAGAATTTTATCCATGCTAGCTTTTTCAACGTTCAAGATTTTACCACGAATTGGTAAGATTGCTTGGTGCTCACGATCACGTCCTGATTTAGCAGAACCACCCGCAGAGTCCCCTTCGACGATGAACAATTCATTCATAGTTGCATCATTTGAAGAACAGTCAGCTAATTTACCAGGAAGATTTGAAATTTCAAGTCCTGATTTTTACGTGTTACCTCGCGTGCACGTTTAGCAGCGATACGAGCTTTAGATGCCAGAATACCTTTTTCAACGATTTTCTTAGCAATCTGTGGATTTTCTAATAAGAAACGGCTGAAAGCTTCGCTAAATAAACGATTTGTAATTTTAACAACTTCGGAATTTCCAAGTTTCGTCTTCGTTTGTCCTTCAAATTGAGGATTTGGATGTTTAACAGAAATAACTGCCGTCAACCCTTCACGAACATCCTCACCAGTTAAATTGTCATCTTTTTCTTTTAGCAATTTATTCTGACGAGCATAGTCATTAATCACACGTGTTAGAGCTGTACGGAAACCTTGTTCATGCGTACCACCTTCATGCGTGTGAATATTATTTGCGAAACTCATCACTGTTTCATGATAACTAGTTGTATATTGCATGGCTACTTCAACAGAAACACCGTCTAATTCACCATCAGTATAGATTGGATTTTCAAAAATAGCTTCTTTATTTTCGTTGATAAATTCAACGTAGCTTGAAATACCACCTTCGTAATGGTAATGTTTTTCTTGCTCAATTCCTTCACGTTTATCAGTAATTGAAATACGTAAGCCACGGTTCAAAAAGGCTAATTCTTGGATACGTTTGGCTAATTTATCAAAATCAAAACCGTTGTTTCAGTGAAAATTTCTGGGTCTGGAGTAAAGTGAACAGTCGTTCCATGACGGTCGGTATCACCAATTACAGCTAAATCACTAACAACGTGTCCACGACGGTATTCTTGATAATGAATTTTACCGTTACGATGAACAGAGACATCTAATTGTGTTGAAAGTGCGTTAACAACAGACGACCCTACACCATGTAAACCACCTGAAACCTTGTAGCCGCCACCGCCGAATTTACCTCCAGCGTGCAAAATCGTAAAGACTGTTTCAACGGCGGGACGACCTGTTTTTTCTTGAATATCAACAGGAATACCACGCCCATCATCAACAACTGTAATCGAATCATCTTTTTCAATAAAAACTTCAATATGAGTTGCAAAACCAGCTAATGCTTCGTCAATAGAGTTATCGACAATTTCCCATACCAAATGGTGTAAGCCTTCTTTTGACGTTGAACCAATGTACATACCTGGACGCATTCGAACAGCTTCAAGCCCTTCTAAGACTTGAATTTGACTGGCGTCATACTCTTTCGCTAATTCTGCTAAATTTTTATTTTCTTCCGTCATTTACTTCACTATCTCCATTAAGGATTTTTTTCCATCAACTAATAACGTATCAAAGCCAGCAGCTTGACCTGCCTTCCTATCAATCTCACGATCTCCAATTACCAGTGCTTCTTTAATATCATATTTTTCTTTCAAATACAACATCGATTCTGGACTCGGTTTACGAGAAAAGCCATTTTCTGAAGTGACTACTTCCGTAAAATAAGACAATAAATTAGTTTTTTCTAAAATATCAAGGACTTGTTTGTTACGATGCGATACTAAAAAATTTCGTCCACCACTTGCAACAATTGCCTGCAAAAACGTCATGTGCTCCTGCAAATAAAACTGGCGTTTTTAAATATTCGGCTTCCAATTTTTTGTACGCCTTTAAAAATTGAGGTTCGTTTGGGATAAATTGTGC
>ENA-OQIC01000078-OQIC01000078.1-human-gut-metagenome-genome-assembly--contig:-NODE-78-length-40244-cov-2.455019_pt1 | contig 40244 bp, 48 predicted proteins | sample MGYA00242572_ERZ504736 | MGnify/ENA primary metagenome ERZ504736 (study PRJEB26092, sample SAMD00036201) | human gut metagenome | host: Homo sapiens | study: EMG produced TPA metagenomics assembly of...
TTTCGAAATGGGTAAGGCAATATACCACACTGATCAACAGAATCAGATAGATCAATATGAGAATCTGTACCCCATATTTCATGGAATACAAATCCAGTGCATATTCTGAGATAAGCAGTGACCAGATGTTTGCTCCCATATGGAGCAGCATACTGCTGTAAGTATTTCCACTCATTTCCAGTATCCATGCAAATGCAGTTCCGAGGATACTTGCGTAAATTCCCTGTACGATATTTCCGTGATAGATACCAAATATCAACCCGGAAATCACTGCTGCCACCGGCATCTTCAGCCAGTCACGCAGACGCAGATAGATTAACCAGCGGAAGATCATTTCCTCCGCCGCAGGTGCAATAATTCCCATCCAGAAAATCATCATAAGAAGTGATTTTCCTTCTGTAATTCTGGTCATGCTTTCCTGGTAGGCACTGCTGTTGATAAATGACTGAAGAATTGCCATCAGGAAATTTCCATACTGTGCAAGTCCGGCTCCTGCCAGAAGCAGAAGAATTATTTCCAGTAAGGAAAGCGGTACTTTTTTCTGCGCCGGGATCAGGCCGCTGGCAATTCTTCTGACTTTATCTCTTCGATAAAAATACAATGCCGGGATCATAGCCAGGATTCCTGTTAAGCCTGTGAGAAAAATCGTGTAATTATAGTATGTCTCTGCCGAATTTTCTGCTGTTCTTGCAAATACTGCCAACGCAGTCCCTGCAACGATCTGCGAAATCACAAAATGGATTCCTGCCGGATATCCTGCCCTCCATATTTTAGAAACAATATTTTGTTTTCGCAGAGGGCTCAGGCGAAAAAATCTACGATTCCTTCTGCAGAATCAACGATTTTCAGAGGTTTTGCCTGTTTAAGCTCTTCTTCAGTTCCATATCCGAAAGAAACTGCAATACATTCCAGGCCAGCTTTGCGTGCTCCGTATACATCATGTTCTTTATCTCCAACCATAATAACCTGATCTCTGTGTTTGTCCATATTCAGACGTTTCAGAACATCTTCGATCACTTCTGTCTTGTTTGTTCTTCGACCATTCAATTCGCTTCCGCCGATTTCTGTGAAGTACCGGGTAAGTCCAAAATGATCCAGGATCTGTCTCACATATACTTCCGGTTTAGAGGATGCTACTGCGAGAATATATCCTTTCTTCTCCAACTGTGCCAGCATGTTCTCAATTCCCGGATATACGGCATTTTCAAAGATTCCTGTCACAGAATAGCGTTCTCTGTAAATTTCCACCGCCTGTTTTGCGGTTGCCTCATCAATCTGTGCATATTGCATAAACATCTCCATAAGCGGCGGTCCTATGAAAACCTTCAGTTTCTCAAGGTCCGGTTCAGGCTTTCCAATTCTCTCCAGTGCATACTGAACAGATTTCGTGATACCCTCTCCGGATTCTGTTAATGTTCCATCTAAATCAAACAAAATTACTTTGTACATAGGTTCCTCCTGTCTCAGAAAAATTGATATAATATGATAAATTATAGCATTGTTTTCCTGAAGCGTCTATGAGGAAAAAATCCGGGGATTCATTTTTATCAGCTTTCCGCCTTGAGAGATAACCAACAATTCTATTTCTTTTACATTTTCATCTTCCGTATCTGGTATGATCCAGTCTCCTTCCCAATGCCAGGGACATTCTGTTTTGTTAAGCCGAAAAGAAAGAATCTGAACAGAGCCCCGGGATATTATCTGAATTCGCGGGGTATGGAAACTATCTGTATTTTGTGTGCAATGAAACTTAACAGCTTCATCTTTTACATGCGTGTATTCAACAGTATCCCCTGGTTTTCTTTATTCTGAAACACTTTGGAATTACCTGTATTCTTGTTTTCTTTTTCTGTTTTCTTTGCTTTATTTTGTTTCTTCTTATTTTTCTTTTTTGACAGCTTAGGAGTTGGGGGCTGAGTTGATTTGGGTGTTTTTGTCGGCTTCGGATTTTTCGCAGGTTTAGGTGTTGGTACAGGTATTGATGTTGGGGTGGGTTTTTCTGATATCTTAACAGCGGATTCATTATCCGTCCGGGATGTTATCTGCATATTGTTATCTGTCTGAGGTTGAGCGTTCCATGCAGAATTATTATTCCGGGCATTATTACTCTGAACGTTATTATTCTGGGCATTATTATTCTGGACATTATTATTCTGAGAATTATTGTTCCATTGACTGCTGTTATTCCAGTCAGTGTTATTCTGCTGTACACCATTCCATTGCTGTATATTATCCTGTGTTCCATTTCCTGTATCAGAATGATACTGATATCCATTGTCCTGCGTCTGATCGTTCTGTGCAGGAGTTTCTGATGTGTTGTCTCCATCTGCCGGTTATTTTCCCACGTTATTCTCCCAACTGCTCTGATTCCACTGCTGTTCCTCATGCCATTGCCAGCTGCTGTTTTCTCCATTTCCTACATCAATATCAAAACCTCCCATCTGCATGGCAGAGATAGTCGAAGTCAGACACAGACATAAACATACAGATATCACAATCCAGAGTCTGTTATGATTTTTCTTCACTCTTAGTCATCTCCTTTTCCCACAATCTCAGATTTCTGCTGACTGTATCGTCTAACATTGTTTCTTTCGACTTATATTCTGTCCATAGCATCTGACCGGCTTCCTTTTGCCCGGTACGGAACAGGAACATTCCATATTCACCGTATCCGGCTCTGTAAGTTTCATCATAAAGAAGCATTTGCTCATAGTAGAATCCTGCATTTTCATAATTTTCCTGATACTCACTGTTTACAGCCAGAAGCTGCAAAATCTTTCGGGACTCTTCTTTTTCTGTGCATTGTTTTTGTAATTTCCGCAGTCCGGTATCTGCCTGTTCACAAATTTTTCCCTGTCCGCTTTACTGCCGTTTTGAAATTCTTCCTGATAATAAAGGTCTGTAATATCAGTTAGCTCTTCATAAAAATCAAATGTTTTGGAGCCGGATACCAGATCAGAACTAAACAGAAGAAAAACAGTTATTACTGCAAAAGCAATACTGCTTCCTGCCAAAACCAACATGTTTTTAATTTTACTCTGATTTTGTCTCTTTTGGATTCTGCTTAGTTTTTTCTGTACAGTCTTCATATTTTGATAACGCATTTCCGGTTTCTTCATGCAGCATCTGAAAATAAGCCAAAATAATGGCATGTTCCGGATGAATAACAGATAATCTGTTTTTCCACATAAGGCAGATAATGTTTTTCCAAATGTATAAATATCTGTTGCTGCATTTATCTTTCCCTCATATTGTTCCGGCGCAGCAAAACCGGCAGTGCCTGTACATACTTTATGGTGATATTTATATCCGTTTACAGCACCGCCCAGATCGATCAGATATAATCTGCCATTCTCACCCAGCATCAGATTGTCAGGCTTCAAATCTCCGTAATAAACCGGTGGTTTCTGACCATGAAAATAGGAGAATACCTCTGAAATTTCCATTCCATATTTAACGATTTCATTTATGGAAAATGTTTTCCGTTTCTTAAATACTCACCCAGAGATTTTCCCCTGACATATTCCATGACAAGGTAGCATTTCCGGTTGTCTTCTATGTAATCTACCATCTTTGGCAGAGACGGATGTGAAAGCTTCAAAAGCATACGGACTTCACTTTTGCCGGATGCCGGTATTTCTTTTACCGCCCACAAAACGCCCAGTTCCAGATCTCTGGCAAGGTAAACTTTCCCTCCACCGCCTTTTCCAACAGGATCCAGAATACAGTAACGCCCTTTTAATACAGTTCCAGATAAATTCACTGGTTCACCTCCTGTTCAATTGTCAAACAGATAAAATCATCAGATTCGCTACTTGCTCATAACCGAATAACTGCTCCGCAGTTTATCTGAACCAAGCAGATATTCACAATTCGTTTAAAATAAAAATGGAAAATGTGATGAAAGAATTTCATCACGTATAGATTAGATAAATACAGAATAGCACACTTCGTTCTTTTTGAAAAGCCCCATTTACAATATATGTAAACAGGCTTAGTGTGCCAACAAGTTGATTTATTGATGAATCTTATTTTTACATTCTGTCCGGTGCAGAAAATCCAAGAAGATCGATACATGTCTCCAGAACTTTCTTAGTGAGTTTCAGCAGCTGGATGAAGGAAGCTTTCTGTGCTTCGTTCTCTTCGATGAGGATCTTTGTCTCATGATAGAAGCTGTTGAATGCATTGGATACTTCGTAAATATATGCACAGATCTTATGTGGTGCTTTTTCTTCAAAGGCGTTCTCTACGGTTGCACCGAAACCTGTCAGCTGAAGCATCAGGTTCTTCTGGCTGTCGTTTACAGGATCAAGGATTGCACCTGCCTCAAGGTTGCCGCCCTCTTCTGTGAAACGGTTCAGAATAGATTTGATACGAACGATTGTATAAAGGATATACGGACCTGTATTACCTTCAAATGATGTAAATCTGTCAATATCAAAAATGTAATCCTTGGTAGCCTGATTGGAAAGGTCACCGTATTTGATCGCGGAAAGCCCTACGATCTCTGCAGTTTCTTTCGCATCTTTATCTTTCACGCTGCGATTCTCAACAATCTTGGTAAACATCTCTTCGTTGATGTCTTTAATGAGAGTTTCCAGACGCATAACGCCGCCCTCTCTTGTCTTGAACGGTTTTCCGTCTTTTCCGTTCATGGTTCCGAATCCAAGGAAAGAAAGTTTTGTATCATCTTTTACAAGCCCGGTCTTTCTTGCACAGCGGAATACCTGGATAAAGTGAAGTTCCTGACGTTTGTCTACCACATACAAGATCTCATCCGGGTTAAATAATTTCATTCGCTCTACGATTGTTGCAAGGTCTGTAGTTGTATAAAGAGAAGCTCCGTCTGATTTCAGAAGCATACATGGCGGAATCTCTTTTGTGTCGTTCTCTTCTTTTACATCTACTACAAGTGCACCCTGATCTACATAGGCAAAGCCTTTTTCTTTCATCTCCTCAACCATTCCTGGAATATATGGCTGTGCATCAGATTCCTTTTTCCAGAGATCAAAAGATACGTTTAATTTGTTATAGTTGCGTTTCAGGTCTGTAACAGATACGTTCATGATATGGTTCCAGAGAGCCATGTATCCCGGTTTGCCCTGCTGAAGAAGATGAGTTGCTTCCAGAGCTTCGTTTCTGTACGCTTCATCCTCTTTGGACTTGCCGCTTGCACATGGATAGATCTCTTCCAGCTCGCTGATCGTAAATGGTGCTTCCTCCGGATACTCTCCTGTGTAAGAATCATCAAAATAAACCAGCTCCGGTTTTCTGTGTTTCAGTTCTGTAATGATCAGTCCCATCTGAAGACCCCAGTCTCCCAGATGAACATCACCGATCACTTTATGTCCTACAAAGCGACCGATTCTCTTAATACTTCTCCAATGATTGCAGAACGAAGGTGTCCTACATGAAGAGGTTTCGCAACATTTGGTCCGCCATAATCGATGATGATCGTCTTCGGCTCTTTTGCTGCAGATACGGAAAGTTTCTCGTCTGCTGCCATTTCTTTTAAGTAATCTGCAAGGAATTCACCTTTTACTTTTAAATTGATAAATCCCGGTTTTACGACTTCTGCCATGGAGAAAACCTGACTGTCTTTTAAGTATGCTACTACATCATCAGCAATCATAAACGGTGCCTTCTTGTATGCTTTGGCTCCTGCCATAGCACCGTTGCACTGAAATTCGCAAAGATCCGGTCTGTTGGATACGGTTACTTTTCCGTAGGATGGGTCGTATCCGGCTTTTTCAAATGCTGCGGAAAGTTCCTCCGCCATCTGTTCCATAAGTTTCTTCATTCTTTCCTAACTCCTCAAATTGTTTTATTCTACTACCACTTTTCTTGAACATGCAACTGCAATAGCACCATGTCCGATATGGCATGCAACACTTAATGATAACGGATTCTGCACAATCTCAATTTCGGGGAATACTTCGGCAATTTCTTTCTTAAATTCCTCTGCTTCCTCCTGATTTCCTGTATAAGCAGACTGCAGGCACATTTCGCCACGTTTTACGTATTCTGCGAAACGGTTCTCCCAGTCATTCTGCATAGCCTTGAGCATGACACGTTTTGCCTGCTTCTTGCCTCTTGTTTTGGAATATGCATCCAGCTTCTCACCCTGGATCTGAAGCACAGGTTTCAGGTTCAGAACTGTTCCGATTGCTGCTGCTGCAGGAGTAATCCTTCCACCTTTCTTAAGGTATTTCAAAGTTTCCAGAGTAATATAGATACTGGAATCCAGCTTCTGCTCTTCCAGAACCTGTTTGATCTGTGTCGCATTTCTGCCCGCATCTCTTAATGTGAGGGCATCCAGTACAGATTGTCTCTGTGTAACAGAAATTCTCTGATTGTCTACTACATGTACTCTTCCGTCATATTCCTGAGCCAGTCCCATTGCTGTATCGCAGGATGCACTCAGTCCGCTTGACATTGGAATGTGCACTACTTCATCATACTTTCCAGTAATGTATTCCAGAGTCCGCATACATCTGCCGGCCCCGGCTGTGAAGTAGAAATAGCCTCATCATTCTTAAGTCTCTCATAAAACTCTTCCTGTGAAAGAGTGATTCCTTCAAGATAAAGCTTCTCGTTAATATAAAAAGGCATTGGAATTACGCTGATTCCAAGTTCTCTTGCCTGGTCCTGTGTTATGCCGCTGTTACTGTCTGTGACAATGGCAATTTTTCCCATATTCATATCTCCTTTGCTTCTGATCCACTTCAGATTTTTTATGTATCAATTATCTTTTCATAAAATTACAGACTATGTTCAGTTTATCATATTTTTTTATGTATCACAATCAGGAACCGCTAATTTATCGCAAAAAAATCCCGCATAGATTGACCCATGCGGAATTTTGACTGCCTGTTTCTATTCTTTTGCGATATTTATGCCAGAATCAGTCCAGTTCCCTTACAATCTTACGTACCGGCAGAACAAATGTAGGTGATACAGATAATTCATCAATCCCCATCTGTATAAAGCGTTCTGTCAATGTAGTATCTGCTCCGAGCTCTCCGCAGATTCCTGCCCAGATTCCCTCTTTATGTGCATTATCAATGACCATCTGGATCATACGAAGTACAGCTTCATGATGAGAATCATAAATATTATCCAGTTTTGCATTCTGACGGTCGATTGCCAGTGTATACTGTGTTAAATCGTTAGTTCCGATGCTGAAGAAATCAACTTCTTTTGCAAGAAGATCACTGATCATAACTGCAGCCGGTGTCTCGATCATTACACCCTGCTCTACGTCATCCTTAAACGGAATGCCCTGCTCTGTCAGCTCTTTCTTAACCTCTGCAACAATAGCCTTGATCTGTTTTACTTCTGTTACAGAGATGATCATCGGATACATAATGGAGATATTTCCGAACATACTTGCTCTGAACAGTGCACGAAGCTGTGTCTTAAATACTTCCGGTCTGTCCAGGCAGATACGGATTGCACGATAACCCATTGCCGGATTCTCCTCGTGTGCCATATCAAAGTAATCAATCTGCTTGTCTGCGCCGATATCCAGTGTACGGATGATTACTTTCTTTCCTGCCATATTCTGTGCTACTGCTTTATAAATCTGGAACTGCTCTTCCTCTGTCGGATAATTATCTTTTTCCAGATAAATGAATTCACTTCTGAAAAGACCAATACCTTCTGCATCATTAGCCAGTACACTGGCTACATCGCCTGTGCTTCCGATGTTTGCGTACAGATGAATCTTATGTCCACTCTTTGTCTCTGTAGTTTTGCCTTTTAATTCTTTGAGCATTGCTCTCTGGCGCAACTCCTCGTCTTTCTGATCCTGATATTTCTTCAGGGTATCTGCATCCGGTTCCACAATAAGAGAACCGGTCTTACCGTCTACAACTGCCATTTTCCCATCCATGCTGTCATCATATTCAATATTGATCAGCGCCGGAATATTCATAGTTCTTGCAAGGATTGCTGTATGGGAATTGGAAGAACCTTTCCTTGTAACAAATGCAAGAACTTTGCTCTTGTCCATCTGTACAGTTTCACTTGGAGCCAGATCCTCAGCAACGATAATAGATGGTTCTGCAGCATCCATATCTCCCTCATCGTGTCCTGATAATACACGTACCAGACGATCTGAAATATCCTTTACATCTGCCGCTCTTGCTTTCATGTAGTCATCATCCATCTGCGCAAACATGTCTGCAAAATTGTCACCCGTTGTTGCTACTGCATACTCTGCATTTACATTCTCCGTACGGATAATGTTATCAATAGAATCCAGATAGTCCTCATCATCCAGCATCATCTGATGCACTTCAAAAATAGCAGCACCTGATTCTCCTACTTCCTGGAGTGCCTTATCATACAGTTTCTGAAGCTGTTCAACTGCTTTTTCTTTTGCTTCCTGCACACGTGCGATCTCTGCCTCCGGATTTTCTACCTTCGTACGCTTTACACTTGTGTCTGCTTTCTGCAAAATAGAAATCTTTCCAATTGCGATTCCTGAAAATACGGACTTACCTTCTAATACTCTCATTACTCCAATTCTCCTTATTAAAGATTATGGCATAACTGTCTGACATCTTCACAGTTACAGATTATTTTTCAAAAACTCTCTCATTACTTCGGCATCTGCTCTTCATTCTCGCCTTCCACATGTACTGTTATCTGATCTCCCTGTTTTACTGCAAGATTCATAACACAGAACATCCGCTTCGCATCACCACTGTCTGTTCCTTTAAAAATAGTGATATTACTCGTAAGCTTTCCGGCTTCCTGCACAAGAAGCAGTCCGGGCCTTGCATGTATTCCAAATTTATCTTTGATGATATAGGTAAATGATACCATCCGCGGACCTCCTCCTGTATAAATAATTCTTTTTGAGGTACTTCATTATAGCACAACCTGTATTTGTACTTCCATATTTTTTATTTTTGTACAAATTTTAGCACATTTCTTGACATCTATACAAATTTGATTGTTTTTCTGTTTAAAATCCACAGAAAAATGGTTATTGTTCACTTCGTTTTCAATAACACGCTTTGCAAGATATTACCAGTAAACAGTAACTAAAAATGTTACAGAAAAACAGACTCAATATACAAAGGTATTGTACATCAAGTCTGTTTTATCTGTGCAGTGTTTATTCACTTCTCAACGCATCAATAGGATTTAAATTTGCTGCTTTTACAGAAGGAAGCAATCCAAATACCACACCTATTACTGTAGAAAACAATACTGCGATCACAATTGACGGCACACTGATCGCAGTAGGCGAACCGGTAACCTTTCCCACCACTTTTGACAGCCCGATTCCTGTTATTACTCCGATAATACCGCCAATACTGGTAAGTACAGAAGCCTCTGTCAGAAACTGTCCCAGAATAGTCTTCTTACGTGCCCGATAGCCTTTTTCAATCCAATCTCTTTGGTACGCTCTGTAACAGAAACCAACATGATATTCATGACACCAATACCGCCTACAAGAAGAGAAATACTTGCAATCCAGATCAGCTGATTATTCGTACTCTCACTGAGTTTCTGCATATTCTTGACCTGCTCCATAATATTATCGGCTTTGTATTTCATGGTTGTATTTCCGTCTGTATTTAAGGCTGCAATTAAATTATTCAGCACATCTGCTGCTGCATTTCCCACCGAACTCATGGTATCTGTGCTGTCTGCTTTCACAATTACATTCTGAGGAACATCAAATTTAAAGGAAATCGGCCAGCAGCTGTCCGGAATCATTACACTTCCTACAATCGACTGATAATAAGTGTAGTATTCGTCAATACTGTTGATCGTCGGCTGATAATTCTCATCCTGCCGGATCACTCCCACAATCGTATATGGTTCCTGATTGATCTCCACAGTCTGCCCTACTGGGTTCTGTGACGGGAACAGATTCTGTGCCGCATTATCATCGATCAGCGCAACTTTATTGTAATTTTTGTAGTCATCTTTTACAAATCCCCGTCCTGACTGAATTATATATCCGCAGGTAGCCAGATAGTTCACATCAATCCCGTAAACACTTCCACCCTCCAGACTGTTATTGTTATTATAAATAGATGCGCTGGTACTGTTATAATAAAAGGTCGCATTCTCAACATGATCCAAATCTTTTACTTCTTCTTTTACATCATCTGTCAAAATCGGTGTTTTTGAAGAATTTCCATATTCCGCATCATACTGGTTATCTCCATCATACAGATAAATCTTTACTGTATTGGAACCTGCACCTATCAGGTCTTCCTTAATCTGTTCACTGGTTCCTTTGATGGTGGAAACAATTGCAATGATAGATGCAATACCAATAATGATACCCAGCATAGTCAGGAAGGATCTCATCATATGTGACCATATTCCTGAAAAGCCAGGCGTATATTTTCAAGCATAAAATGTCTCCTTTCTCAATTAATATCCATACATCTGATCCAGAGTAACTTCTTTTGTCTTTGCGCCTCTTTCACATCTTTCCATAAGGAAATGCGATCAGATCATCTTCACTGAGCCCACCTTTGACAATCACACTGTAACCGCTGTCTACAGCTGCACCCACTGAAATCTCCTGTTTCTTCAGGATACCATTATCATCTTTATACACATAGTTTTTATTATTGTCATTTCTGACAAAAGCTTTCTGAATGACCATAATGTTCTCTGCAGCAGATGCTTCATAATTGACAGTAACCCAGTCTGATCTTCCAACTGAAGTGTCTTGTCACTTACCACTGCTGTAAATGCATAATAAGACACATTTGGATTACTGCTTCCATAGAAGCTGTTTCCGGTTACAGGATATTCCGAAACATCCATAACATCTGCCTCAAAAGATCCGCTGGTATAACTTGTACAATTAAGCTTTGTGCCTTCTTTAAAATCATCGAGCATCAGTCACTCACAGAACCTACAACATAAAAACCATCACTGCTTTTTATCTTGATCAGAGCCTTACCGTCAGTTGTCTCACCGCTTCCGGAATCCCCCACATAAGTAACCGTACCATCCAGTTTTGCAGTGATAAGCTTTTTATTCGCTTTCTTTTCCAGCTGTGATATCTTGATATCGCTTTCCTGAAGATCCAGCTTAAGGCTGGCAATCTTACTCTTCTGATACTTGATGGCATCTGCTCTGGAAACAGGAGTTCCGGTAGGTTCATCATTCCCACCAGGATTATCATCTCCTCCATCATCCGGATTCTCATCATATTTATCTGCATCTGCCAGTGTGAATTCCACCTCTGCAAATTCATATACCGGTTTCTCCAGAAAACTTCCGTTTACCAGATAATAACCTGTGCAGGAGGTTTTCAGATCATCATAGTCCGCTATTGTATCATTCTGATGAAATTCCAGACGGTACCAGTAACCACCCTGATTAACAACTTTGGTTCCATCAGGACTGTATCCTGCAAGTTTATTAAAGAATGAACCCATTACTGTTACTTTTTCTTTTGCACTGCTACACAGATATACATATGGATCGTCCTCTGTGCCACTTCCTGTAAACGGAACAGAATCTGCATCCAGTTTCTGATAAAACGGCTCGTCACCATCAGTGATATTCGGATCACCTTTTCGGTAATAAGGATCAAAATATGTGGTACGATCATCCAGTGTTGGCGTTGGCGTTGGTGATAATTCCGGTGTATCATTCTTTACTTCGAAACGATCATCCTTCTCTCCGTCGCTGAATCCATTCGCTGAGGGATCCGAATATACCGGAATATCATTATCCGCAGATGTTCCACCTGATGAACCGCCTGTATTTCCGGTATCTGTTGAAGCATCATCTCCCGGTAAATCTGACTTGGATGAAGAATTGTCTGAGCCCGCATTATCCACTGCATCTCCATCTGTAAAAGCAGATAATAAAAACGGATACATGGCTGTTGCCAGGTAACTGCCGGACATATCTGCTGTGGATGATAACGTATCATCCGGTGTCATATCATCATCGCCTGTATCATTATCAGTTTTTCCTGTTTTTGAATTCAGGTTATCGGCGTCTGTACCCGCATCTGTTTCCTCTACAGGTCCACCATTCTGAAGGCTGTTCAATCTGTTCACTGCTTTATTTAAATCCTGCTCCAGTTTCTGTTTTTTCAGCTTTGCTATATTCAGTTCCATTTCCACCAGAGTAGTATCAAAAGAAACCAGAGGATCCCCTTTTTTTACGGCATCTCCCTTTGTCACATAAATCTGATCAATGATCAGGTCTTTATCACCGTTTACTGTCTGTGTTGCACTGGATGTAATGTTTCCGTCAAGCGTGGTGGAAGGTGTATAAAATTCCTGCAGTAATCCGCTCACAGGAGTAACCGCCACTGTTTTCTGGCTGTTTTTCTTCAGCTGCATCAATCCCGCTGTAATTCCGCTTCCTGCGATTACCACCACAAGCACTCCTGCGAGGATTTTCTTTACTTTGCCCATGAAGATCACCTCTTTTCCTGAAGGATACCATCTTTGATCGTAACCACCCTTTTCGCATGTGCGGCAATATCCGCATCATGGGTGATCATCAATACAGATACCCCCTCATCATTCAGTCTCTGGAAAAGTTCCATAACCTGCGCACCGGATTTACTGTCAAGAGCACCTGTAGGTTCATCTGCAAGAAGAAGTTTCGGGTTATTGACGATCGCCCTGGCAATGGCAACCCTCTGCATCTGACCTCCTGAAAGCTGATTTGGCTTAAAATCACTCTGTCTGCCAGGCCCACTCTGTCAAGTGCCTTCAGAGCGCGTTCTCTTCTCTCCTTCTTAGGTACTCTCGCATAATTTAATGGCATCTCAACATTTGCCAGAGCACTCTGCTTAGGGAGAAGATGAAAACTCTGAAAACAAACCCTATCTTATTCAGCCGGATATCTGACATTTCATTCTCCGAACACGCCTTAATATCCACTCCATCCAGAAAAAAAGTCCCCTCTGTCTGCTTGTCCAGACATCCGATAATGTTCATCAGAGTAGTTTTTCCCGAACCGGATGGTCCCATAATTGCCACGTATTCTCCTTCTTCCATGGAGAAATTCACATCTTTTAATACCGGAACCTTCATTTTACCCTGCTGATATTCTTTATATATACCCTTTAATTCCAGTATCATTCGATCCCCTCCACGTCTTCACCTGCGCTCATACCAGGTGCCTCATCGATTGGTACAAGTTCCTCATTTGGATCAATCGAGTCATCCGAACTGTCATCTTCAGAACCCTCTTCCATATCTGGATCTGTATAGGCTTCCCCATCTGCGGAATCTGGCTGTTCATCATCCATATTTCCATGATCAGCATCCATATCTGTAATCCCGTCCGCGCCTCCGCTCATTGTCTGAGCCAGATCTCCGATCTCTGTTTTTTCGCCTTCTTCCAGAGCCGCTGTCGGGAATGCAATCGCATCTTTCTTTGTAAGGCCCTCAACAATCTTATATTCTCCAAGATCATCATCATGTTCTCCAAGTGTTACATAACGCTTCTCCAGTCTGTTCTTATCGCTGGCTGCCCATACATACGGTTCATTGGTATCTGTGTCCAGAATATAGTAATCACTGAGCCACAGACCATCTTTTTCTCATCCTGTCCGATGTCACGTTCTATGTACACATGCTGTCCAAGCATCAGATTCTCAGAGGAATCCAATTCCACATAAAAAGGATAAGAAGTAGACGTTGTCTGATCATCGGAACTGGTACTTGCCATACCCATATACATATCATTACTGCTGTCATCTGAAGTTCCATTATTCACATCTACGGATCCCATCGTTCCTTTTCCCATGTTTTACTGCTGTCTACTCTGGAACGGATGATCACTGCCTCTCCGGGTACAATAGAATCCCTGTTCTGTTCATTAACTTTACCTTTTACTCTGTAAGCACCTGTACTGAGAATTGTAATAAATGCAGAACTGTCCGAACTTCCGTCACCTGACGACATGCTACTGTCCATTGCACTGCTGTCATCCACAGAATCACCGTCGTCACTTGTCATTTTGGAAGTGTCAATTTTCTGTATCACACCATCTATTTCACTTCGAACCTCTGTATTCTGTGTTGCGCTCTGAAGTTTATCAATTTCAGACTGTTTACTCTTCTGACTATATTCATTCTTCTTGAGATTCATTTTGTTAGTCTCGATTTCAATGGTATAGGACAACTGATCTTCGGCCTTTGCTTTTTTCTTCTCCGCTTCCAGCGTAGCTATCTGTTCTGTCAGGCTGATCTGTTCATTTTTTAATCTATCCAGATCCAGTTGCGCCTGCTTCAGATCATCCTCAATACTGCTGAGATCATATTCAAAAAGAAGCTGTCCGGCCTTTACCTCTTCTCCGGTCTTAACTTCCACTTCTTTTACTTTTCGTCCACTTTCTATTTTTACGTTTACAGTTTTCTGCGGTTCTACCACACCGGCAAACCGATTTACCGCTGTTGTTTCAGATCCGGTGATCACACTTACTTTTGACACATACACAATAGAATCACCGGTTCCACTCTGACCGTTTCCTTTAAAGTGATACCAGACTCCGGTTCCGATACCACCTGCTGCAATCAGGATTCCCAAAACGATAATAATACGTTTCTTCATAAATTGCCTCCTTGATATTGTCACCTTGTTCAGGCTAACATCTATTATACACTACTGCTTTTTTATATCATTATTATTCACTTTCCTATCATAGCAGATTCTGCCTTAAAATAAAAGCTTTGTAATCAAGTGGCAACATTTTTCACAATTTTTTCACGTTTTTCTTATGAATTTCGTTCACCTTTTTCACTTTTTGACAGTCAGTACAAAATCTGTTAAAATAAACAGAAAAGTAACTGTCAAACAGTTGCACAGAAAGCACTGTGAAAGGAAAGAACACGTATGAATATAAACAAACACCTGATTCTTCTTTTCTCTGTCTTATTTTTTCTTTTTGCTGTATCTGTAAGCAGCGGCTGTTTCCGCAAAAATGAGTCAGATGTAAAGAGTGTAGTCAGAAATGAACTGGATCAGTTAAAAAATCTCGATTCAGAAACTACGCAAAAATACATACCCTATACAGAGCTGTTCCCCGATGCCACAGAGAATACTGATTTAACTGATGAAATCAATAAAACCTTTTCTCTCTTTTTCCGGAAATTTAATTACAAAATTTCGGATGTCATCGTCGGCACAACCAATCATTCTGCCACTGTTTCTGTCAAACTGACCACAATCGATTCCAAAGTTCTTGCCAGAGATTTTAAAGCAGAACTTCTCCGGACACAGATCACAGAGTCAGCCCAGGCACAAAAAGGAAATATCAAAGATTCTTCCAGATCTCTTGAGGCTCATTATCTGATCCTGAATCATCTTTTAAACACAAATGACTATGATACAGCTGAGACAGACTGTAACATACAGCTTGTCAATACAGGCAATGATAAAAAGGAAAAATGGAAGATCCAGCGTACCAATTCTCTGGAAGATGACCTTGTCGGCGGTCTTATAGCTGATCTGGCAGATCCGGATATCCTTTCACCGGAAGATACCCTGACCGTCTATCTTGACACTCTACAGAAACTGGATTTGAAAGAAATGACATCTTATCTGGGTGTAGTAAATATCATGAATACATCCGATACTGCAAAAAATTCCATTGCCTCAGCACTTGCCGAACAGATTCATAAAAATTTTAATTATGTCATTAAATCCAGCAGTGAAAATGGATACAATGCCACTGTTACAACTGAAATTACAACCTTTGACAGTGATTCGATCCTGGCTGATTATCAGGAAAAGCTTGATAAATATCTGGCTTCTGCTGACGCAGTTATCGATGGCTCCCAGAAACGATACGAGAAATCTTTCGAAATTCTTCTGAACAGCATCAATGATAATACCGTTACTACCGTCAATGATGTAGATTTTGTTCTAATCAATGATGGGGTATCCTGGAAACTTCAGGATGAGGGAAATACTTTGGGAAATGCTATTTTCGGTACTTTGACAGATTCTCCTCTCGAGACTTCTGATTCTGAGGATGAAAATATTTCTGCCGATACAGATAAGCAGACAGATGATAATACTTCTACTGAAAGCAGTTCCAATTAACGATTAGTCAATCGGATATTCGCAATCCGCTTCCGCTACTTGCTCATAACCAAATAACTGCTTCGCAGTTTGGTTAAACAACTAAAAAGGCCACCATATCACAGAAATGTTCCTTTCCCGAATCATTCTATGATATGGTGGTCTTTTTAATCTTTGTCTTATTCTTTTTACATCCCCGTTATAATTTTGATAAACAGTAAAACCAGAACGATCAGAATAATCGGTCTTACGATTTTATTTCCATTTTTCATTACCATTCCAGATCCTACATAATGCCCTGCAATGGAAAAAACAGAAGCTGCAAGTCCAAGATATATGACAATCTTTCCACTAAATAAAAAACAACTAATGCCATTATATTAGAAGAAAGATTTGCAAGTTTCATAGTTCCGGAGCTTTCGCTACGGGAAGTTTTGCTACTCCTGTATATAAAATAAGCAGAAACGTACCAGTTCCCGGCCCATAAAAGCCATCGTAGCAGCCAACAGCCAGAGAACACACCGCACACAAAATCCACTGTTTCTTTCTGGAAATCTCTACATTGCTGTTATCATCCAGATTTTTCTTCTTCATTACATAAAACGCAACAATAGGAAGTACTGGAATCAGCATCCATTTTAATATCTTATCACTGGCAAGAAGCGCAATATGAGCGCCTGCAAAAGAACCGACAAGAGCCATGGAAATACATGGCAGTGCAACTCCCCAGTCTACAAATTTATTCTTACATAAACGTGCTGTTGAAATCGCTGTCCCAGTTGCCGAGGATAATTTATTCGTTGCTATCGCATTGTGCATCGGAACCCCTGCAAGCAAATACGCAGGCAGGGAGATCAAACCACCCCCGCCTGCGATAGAATCAACTAATCCTGCAAGGAATACCAACGGGCATACAATCAAAAACGTCTGAATTGTAAGCTCCATCCTTATTCAGTTACTTCCTCCGGTCTTACTTCCAGTTCCAGTTCTTTTAACTGCTCCTCGCTTACGCGGCTCGGAGACTGAGTCATCAGACAGGAAGCATCTTTAACCTTCGGGAATGCGATTACGTCACGGATGCTGTCAACTTTCGCCATAAGCATTACCAGACGGTCAAGTCCGTATGCCAGTCCGGCATGAGGCGGAACTCCATATTTGAATGCGTCCAGAAGGAATCCAAACTGCTCGTGAGCAGCTTCTTTTGTGAATCCAAGTGCTTCAAACATTCTCTCCTGAATATCATCCTGATGGATTCTGACACTTCCTCCACCAATTTCATTACCGTTTAATACGATATCATATGCTTTTGCACGAACTTTTCCAGGATCTGTATCCAGAAGTGGAAGGTCCTCTTCCATAAGCATGGTAAATGGATGATGCATTGCTGTGAAACGATTCTCTTCTTCACTCCATTCAAGAAGCGGGAACTCTGTTACCCATACGAAACGATACTCATTCTTATCAAGAAGATCCATCTGCTTTGCAAGTTCCAGACGAAGTGCGCCAAGTACATCATAAACCAGTTTCTTCTTATCTGCTGCAAACAGAAGTAAGTCTCCTGCTTTACCATCCATAGCTGCTACCAGAGCATCCATCTCTTCATCTGTCATGAATTTAGCAAAAGAAGATTTTCTTGTGCCATCTTCAGCGATTGCAATGTATGCAAGGCCTTTTGCACCATAACCTTTGGCAAACTCAACCAGTTTGTCAATTTTCTTACGTGGCATAGCGCCCTGTCCTTCTGCATTGATACCACGAACACTGCCGCCATTTTCCAACGCAGAAGTAAACACGCTGAATCCACAGTTTTTAACTACATCACTTACATCATGAAGTTCCATTCCGAAACGCATATCCGGTTTATCAGAACCAAATCTGTCCATAGCTTCCTGCCATGTGATACGCTGGATTGGAAGTTTTACATCAATATCAAGTACTTCCTTGAACAGATAAGCAAGGAATCTCTCATTTACATCAATTACGTCATCAACATCTACAAAAGAGAGTTCCATATCAATCTGGGTAAATTCCGGCTGTCTGTCCGCACGAAGGTCTTCGTCACGGAAACATCTTGCAATCTGGATATAACGGTCATAACCAGAGCACATCAGAAGCTGTTTGTACAGCTGCGGAGACTGTGGCAGACCATAGAAATGTCCCGGATGAACACGAGACGGTACCAGATAATCTCTTGCACCTTCCGGTGTACTCTTACCAAGCATCGGAGTTTCAATTTCAAGGAATCCTTCTTTTGCGAAGAACTGTCTTGTAATCATCATGACTTTGCTCTTAAGCATAATATTCTTCTGAAGGTCAGGTCTTCTTAAGTCAAGATAACGATATTTCAGACGGATTTCATCTTTTGTCTTGCTGTTCTCTTCAATTGGGAACGGAGGTACCTCTGCTTCAGACAGAACACGAAGGGATTTTACGCGAAGCTCAATTTCACCTGTTGCAAGATTCTTGTTAACAGCGCCGCCTCTTTCTTCTACCACACCGGTAACAGCGATTACGAATTCACTTCTCAGCTTACCTGCTTTTGCAAAACCTTCTTCATCAATGCTGCCATTCTCAAAAATCAGCTGCATGATACCGGAACGGTCTCTTAAATCTACGAAAATAATTCCGCCTTTATCGCGGGCTTTCTGAACCCATCCCATAAGGACAACTTCTTTGCCGATCATTTCCTTTGTTACTTCTGCACATCGGCATGTTCTGTGCAGTCCCTGCATACTTTCAGCCATGTTTCTTTCCTCTTTTCATGCTTTCTATATTATAAGAATTGTTGTAACTATCCGGCAGTCTGCTATCTCGCAATGTTGCTGAACAGTTACGAATTATTACATTCTGTCTTTAAAGAATTCTACAAACTCTGTATAGCCCTCTGCTGTCATCTGATCTTTCTGGAATTTCTTATTCTTCTTCATAATAGAAATATTGATCTGTGTTCCGGCATTACGCTCTTCCTGAGCCTGTTTCAGAATCGTCAGCATCTTGTCTGCCGGCATATTCTTCTCGATAAGATATGCTTTCTTACCATTCTTTGTCGGGATTTCATAATTTCTCTCAAGAAGAAGCATTACGATTCTCTCGAATCCAATTGAAAATCCGCAGGCAGATGTATTGTTTCCTGTAAATTTACCGATCATCTCATCATAGCGTCCACCGCCGCCTACGCTGCCGCCAAACTCATCCATAGAGATTTCAAAAATCGGTCCTGTATAATAAGACATTCCACGTACCAAAGTCGGATCGAAAGACATCTTAAAATCTGCTGTTTTAACAGAATCCACAGTAGAAATAATAGTCTCAAGATCCTCGGCAACCTTAGGATCCAGAACATCTTTTAATTTCTCCTTGCAATAACGGACACCCTCAATGTCAGAAGTGATCTCTTTGAAAAGTCCAAGATAAGTATCAATGCTCTCTTTTGCAAATCCTTCCTTCTCCAGTTCTTCTGCAACACCTTCCAGACCAATCTTGTCCATCTTGTCCAGAATGATAAACACAGTGTCAAAGCTTTCCTGTGGGAATCCACTGTACTGCGCCATCGCTTTTAAGATTTTTCTGTCGTTGATGCGAATCGTAAAGTTATGGAAATCCAGCTTTCCGAGCAACGTTGTGGTAGCAAGAACCAGTTCGATCTCAGCCAGATAAGTAGGCTCACCCAGAATATCAATATCACACTGCATAAACTGACGGAAACGTCCTCTCTGCGGTCTGTCTGCTCTCCACACATTGCCCATCTGAAGTGCCTTAAAAGGAGCCGGAAGCTCATTTGCGTTGTTGGAATAATATCTGGAAAGCGGCACAGTCAGATCGTAGCGAAGTCCGGAGTCAACCAGATCACTTTCTTTCTCTGCTTCCGCAAGTTTCAGTTTCTCCCCACGTTTCAGGATCTTGAAAATAAGTTTCTCATTCTCTCCGCCCTGTTTACTGGAAAGATTTTCAATATGTTCCACACATGGTGTCTCTATAGATGAAAAGCCAAATGTTCCGTATGTTTCACGAATCATGTTCATCACATAATTACGGATTTCCATCTCTTTTGGTAAAATGTCCTTCATACCGGTTACCGGTTTCTTCTTTAATGCCATGTTGTCCTCCTCTTTTATAAAAATTCTGCCCGTCTCCATTATGAACCACTCTCTGAAACGCAAGAAAAACCTGCATATCAAAATTTTTTACTTCATCGATCATCAACTCCATAACTGAAGAAATATCAAATCCTCTTCTGTATGGTCTGTCAGAGATCAATGCTGCATATACATCGCAGACTCTGAGTATCCGGGCACCTATGGGTATATCATCACCTGCTTTATTGGACGGATATCCACTACCATCATAATTCTCATGATGGTACAGGATACTCTCCAATACAAAATCCGAATATCCCTGCCCTTTAAGTTCCTCATATCCCAATGCAGAATGCATCCGGACATACTTCAGTTCCTCGATCACCAGAGGATCCTGCTCCTGTCCGTTAATATAACTTGTCAGCTTCAGCTTTCCTATATCATGGAGCATTCCTGCTATTGCAAGCTCATAACACTGTTCATGCGGCAGTCCCATCTCCTCTGCAACCGCATAAGCCAGATTACTTACCAGCATTCCATGATGCAGTTCAGAAGCAAGGTCAAATTCCAGGATTCTCTGCTGTGAACCTGCTGCTGTCTTTTGTACTGTGTCCAAAATGTTACCTCCACATCCTACAGCCAGGTAGCTATTGCTGTCCGTTTTCTCTCGATCATCTCATCAATGCGGGAAATATAATTAGAAACGTCTTTTACATTCTCCACACGTTCAATTCTCTGTCCATGGTCAAAGACCAGCTTGGAAGAACCGCCTGCCCCCAGTGCGATGATAGGCTGTTTTTCCTCCATAATCAGTATATTGTAAATTCCCGCTTTGTCAACCTTTGCATAGCCAACATTTTCAAAATTTCCCTTCATATTCTTCTGTCTGTACAGATAATAAGGACCCATTCCCATTTCATACGCAGTTTCATGGTCAGATCCATAATCTCCTGATTATTCTCAAAAGACATTTCCTGATATTTCTCTTTAAAAATATTCAGCCTTGCTGCACGTTTCACTGCCAGTGAATGTACGGTAATACTGTCCGGTGCCAGTTCACGAACCTGTTCAAGAGTCCGCTCTACCATGTGAATATCCTCACCCGGGAGTCCTACGATCAGATCCATGTTAATGTTATCGTATCCCAGCTCTCGTGCCAGATGAAACGCTTCTTTTGTCTGCTCCACAGTATGTCTGCGGCCGATAATATCCAGGGTTTCCTGATTCATAGTCTGTGGATTTACGGAAATTCTTGTTACCGGATACTCCCTGATCGCCATCAGCTTTTCACGTGTAATACTGTCCGGTCTGCCGGCTTCCACAGTAAACTCTGCCAGTCCTTCATAGCCAAAAGCTTCTCCCACTGTATCCAGGAGCTTACGGATCTGATGTGGAAGCAGTGTAGTCGGGGTACCGCCGCCAATATAGATGGTGTCCAGTTTTCTTCCCTTCATCATAAGAGCAGTCTCTCTTACCTCACGGCAGAGAGCTTCCACATATTCATCTGTTCTCTTCTCCCACACTTTCAGCGGATAGGAGCTGAAGGAACAATACAGACAGATACTTGGGCAAAACGGGATTCCAATATAAAGGCTGTATCCATTTTCATAGTCAATATCCTTCAGAATCTCTCTTTCCCTGTTTGCAATAGTGATGGCAAGCGCTGTTTTCTGCGGACTCACCAGATATCTCTCACGCATCTCCCGGGCTGCTTCCGTATTTTCATTCCGGATTCGATCATTCCCATTGCCAGTTTGGCAGGACGTATTCCTGTCAGATTTCCCCATGGAAGAGTTCTGCCCGTCAGTTTTACCAACAACTGATACAGAGCATATTTGATATTATCTTTATTCTCTTTTCTCAGAGCATGAGCATCCTGTATTCCACAGCCTGCATTCTCTTTAGAAAGTATGTCTGCGGAAATTACCCCTTTTTGCTCTGTTTCCTGTTTCGACAGATTCTCTGTCCTTTCGTATTTTATGATATAACTGTCATTATCCCGTTCCACACTGAAGCGGAGGTCATACTCTGCTTCACCATTTTCATAAAGAGTATGTATCTCCGCTTCGGGATAAAACGCTTTGATCAGTTCATAAACATCATGTTCAAAATCTCTGTTCTTAAACAGAATGCCTATTTTACACAAATGGATTATACCTCTTTTCATAACCAATAGTGGTAGATGCATCATGTCCGGGGAAAACCTCGGTCTCTTCAGGAAGCGAATCTACCAGTTATGGAGACTTCTCACAATTTCTGCTGTACTTCCACCCGGAAAATCCGTTCTTCCAACAGAGCCATAGAACACTGTATCACCGCTGAACAATACACCTTCATCTTTCAGATAATAACAGCAGCTTCCTTTGGTATGTCCCGGTGTATGGATCATCTGAACGGAAAATCCCGCCAGTCTGATAACATCCAGATCCTCCAGAAATACATCCGGCACAATAGAACATCCCTGTCCATAATGTACAGTCATATTGATCGAAGGTTCGCGGAGCATCTCCTCTTCCTGACGACAGGCATAAATCGGAATATTATATTTCTCCTTTACTGCCTGTGCAGCCAGAATGTGGTCAAAATGTCCATGGGTAAGAAGAATCGCCACCGGTTTTCCATTCATCCGGGAAATCTTCATTTCAATCTTCTCCGGACAATCTGCGGGATCAACAATGATCAGTTCTCCGGTTTCTTTATTCTTAAGGAGATAGCAATTTGTATATACAGGTCCTAATATACATTTCTGTAATTCTAAATTCTTCATGTTATTCCTTTCTGTCAATCTGCAGCAGTTCCATAAAATAATGTTCCAGCAGATTTTCCATGATCAGCCTGTAGTTCTCTCTACGTCAATGACACTCTCTACCTGACGGATCTTCTCGATCAGGGAACGCAGTTCCTCTTTGCTTCCAATCTCAAAACTCATGGAAATAGTTGCCTTCTCCTGCTTGCTTGTACGGCTGTTGATACTTCGCAGGTCGATCTTACGTTCTGTAAATATTTTAGAAAGATCCACAAGAAGCCCTGTACGGTTATTTGCATAAACCTGAATCTCAGCCATATACTTCTCTTTTTCCTTGGTATCAGGCTGCTGCCATTCCGCCTCGATCAATCGTGTCCTGTCCGTCTCAGACATATTCAGCACATTGACGCAATCTGTACGATGGATTGTGATTCCACGTCCTCTTGTAACAAAGCCTACAATCTCGTCACCCGGGATCGGATTACAGCACTTGGAAAAACGGACTGCCACATCATGGATTCCTTTTACCACAATTCCACTCTTGCTCTTGGCAATGTGAAGCTTCTCCTGTGTCTCAGAAGCAGCCTCAAGAACCTGCTCATCTGTCAGATTCTTCTTATTTTCCTTATCATAAGCCTCTACCAGCTTATTGAAAACCTGACCTTCTTTCAATCCGCCATGACCAATTGCAGCAAGTACTGAATCCCAGTCCCTGAAACCATATTTACGCAAAACAGCCTCCAGATACTGGGTTTTTGTATAATTTGCGATCTTAAATCCCTTTGCACGCGCATACTGCGCAAGCATCTCCTTGCCCTTAAGGATATTATCTTCTTTTAATTCCTTCTTGAACCACTGGTTAATCTTGTTCTTTGCCTGAGTACTCTTAACCAGTTTCAACCAGTCGCGGCTTGGTCCCTGAGAATTCTGTGAAGTAATGATTTCAATACGGTCGCCGTTTTTGATCTCATATTCAATCGGAACCAGCTTACCGTTAACTCTGGCACCTACCATCTTATTTCCGACTGCACTGTGAACACTGTACGCAAAATCCACCGGTGTAGAACCGCTTGGAAGTGTTTTAACATCTCCCTGTGGAGTGAAACAGTAAACACTGTCCGCAAAAAGATCCAGGTCATTCTTCAGAAGACTCATGAATTCTTTGTTATCAGACATGTCTCTCTGCCATTCCAGAATCTGACGCAGCCAGTTCAGTTTCTCTTCCTCACTCTTACCTACAGGAGCCTTTCCGTCAGACGACTCCTTATATTTCCAGTGTGCAGCGATACCATATTCTGCAGTTCTGTGCATTTCATAAGTACGGATCTGGATTTCAAAGGGCTGTCCGTTGGGTCCGATCAATGTGGTATGCAATGACTGATACATATTGGGTTTCGGCATGGCAATATAATCTTTAAACCGTCCCGGAATTGGCTTATACATCTCATGGATCACACCAAGGGCAGCATAACAATCCTTCACTGTATCTACAAGAATACGGACAGCAAATAAATCATAAATCTGATCAATAGTCTTATCCTGATTTACCATCTTCTTGTAGATGCTGAAAAAGTGTTTTACACGTCCGTCCACCTGCGCCTTAATATTGGCATCATCCATATGTTTCTTAACTTCTTTTACAATCGCACCTACAAACTGTTCTCTCTCGCTTTTACGCAGGGCAACCTTATGCACCAGGTCATAATATACATCCGGCTTAAGGTATTTCAGCGACAGGTCATCCAGCTCTACCTTTATCTTGGAAATACCCAGACGCATGGCAATAGGAGCATAAATATCCATGGTCTCTCTGGCCTTTTCCTGCTGCTTTTCAGGACGCATATACTGTAAGGTACGCATATTATGAAGACGGTCTGCAAGCTTGATCAGAATAACTCTGATATCCTTAGCCATGGCAAGAAACATCTTTCTGAGGTTCTCTGCCTGAACTTCTACTTTATCCGCAGAATAAGATAACTGTCCCAGCTTGGTAACACCATCCACAAGAAGTGCAACCTCTGAACCAAATTCCTTCTCAACTTCCTCATAGGTCATCCAGGTATCTTCAACTGCATCATGAAGAAGACCTGCAACTATCGTTTCTTTGTCAAGTTCCAGATCTGCCAGAATGATGGCAACACACAAAGGATGAATGATATATGGCTCTCCAGACTTTCTCTTCTGTCCTTCATGAGCTTCACTTGCAACCTTATATGCCTTCTCTATCATGGAAATATCTGTTGATGGATGATACTTCAGAACACTGTTTATCAGTTCTTTATAAAGCACCTCCGGACTTGTAAAATCATGCATGGTCTTTACTGCCGCATCTGCTCTCTTTACAGATTCCAGCTTCTCTTTTTCAACCTGCATTTCATCTTTTTTTGCTTCTGTACTTTTGTTATCTCTGTCATATGCTCCCACCTGCCTGTCCTGCACAATCAGCTGTGCTTATTTACCATCATAACAAATTACAGACGCTACATCATACCCATTCAGTCTTTCGCGTCCCTTTAAACCTGCAAGTTCCATGAGAAATACAACCTTGACAACCTCACCGCCAAGCTGTTCCACCAGCTTGATCGCTGCTTCGATCGTACCGCCTGTTGCGATCAGATCATCAACGATAACCACTTTCTGACCTGGTTTTATGGAATCTTTATGCATTTCAATCTCTGCACTGCCATATTCCAGATCATAGCTTACAGATACTGTTTCGCGGGGAAGTTTACCTTTTTTACGAATCGGTACAAATGGTTTATGAAGATTATATGCGATCGGTACACCAAAGATAAAGCCTCTGGACTCTGTTCCTGCAATCACGTCCACATCTATATCCTTAAGACAGTCCTGCATGGAGTCGATTGCCAACTGCAGGCCATCCGCGTCCTGCAGAACACTTGTAATATCTCTGAAAATAATCCCCGGTTCAGGAAATCCGGTATACTTAATACATAATCTTCAATTTTCTTCATTTTATTTCTCCTCCAGTGTGTGTTATATTGCTGTTCGCTCATAAATATTTTATAGTATATCACCTTTTTATTTCAGAATCAAGTTACTGTTAAGCCCTGACATTTGTATTTCCAGGCTTACCGGCGGTTACAAACCAAGCGGTAATATTAACAGTAATTCTGAATAATAATCTGAAGACTCTCTCGTCCCCTGAATCTGTTGATCTCCGGATAATAAGTAACAGAAATACTGTCTTTTTCCCTGATAAAGTTCACAAAATCCTCTGCTTCTCCGAAATAAATGCCTTCCACTGAAATCCCCTGCGGATCGAGAAGTTTTAGTTTTACTACATTTTTATTTTTCCCGATAATACTGTGATCAAGCACTCTGAGATTTTTCTGCGCAAAGACCGGTTTTGTATTCCCTTTTCCAAAGGGTTCCAGAAGCGAAATCTGTTCTACCAGTCTTTTGTAATATAAGACACAGGCATCGGCACATCAATCACGATCTTAGGACGCAATTCTTCGTCCGTCAACGTACAGTTGACATTGAGGCGTCTCCGGAATTCTTCTATATTTTTTTCTTCTATAGACAGACCTGCTGCCATCGGATGACCTCCAAACTGTATCATCAGGTCTGCACATTTTACCAGTTCTTCATACATAGAGTAACTTTCTATTGATCTTCCGCTTCCTTTTGCACTTGTCTCACCGCCCGTCAATACAAAGGCCGGCCTGTGATATTTTTCCCTGATCCTGCCTGCTATAATACCGGCAAGACTTTCATGACAATCTGGAAGATAAACTACCAGTACTCTGTCATTTTTCAGCTCTGTAGTCTCTATGATCCGGATTGCCTCTTCTTTTCCTTTCTCAGTGAGAGCTTTTCGGCTCTGATTAAGAGCTGTAAGATCTCCGGCAAGCCTTGCTGCTTCTTCCTTTGTTTTTGCATTGAGAAGTGCAAGAGAACGGGCAGCTGTATCCAGTCTGCCACTGGCATTGATACATGGTCCCAGCACAAATCCGATATGATAAGCTGTGATTTTAGCATCTTCCAGAGAATTTGCTCGGATCAGTTCCTGCAGTCCTTGATTTTGGTATTTCTCAGACGGTACAGTCCTTCTTTTACCAGAATCCTGTTCTCTCCCTGAAGATCCATAACATCTCCTACTGTTGCAATAGCCGCCAGTTCATAATAATCTTCCAGCTCCTCTGCCGGAACACCAAATCTCTCGTAAAGTGCTGCAATATATTTAAAGGCCACCACTGCCCCACACAGGTTTTTATTCGGGTATGGACAATCATATTGTTTCGGATTCAAAATCGCATCTGCCGGCGGAAGCACCATCTGGCGTTCTCCCTTTTCCTCCCTGTAAGGAACCTCATGATGATCTGTAATAATCACTGTCATTCCCTTATCCTTTGCCATCTGAATTTCAGCAGCCGCAGCAATTCCATTATCACAGGTCACGATCGTATCGATCCGGTCCGTTTCCGCTCTTTCTATAAGATGTGCATGAATCCCATATCCGTCTGCAACTCTGTCCGGAATATAAGTATCCACATCTGCTCCGATCCTCGCAAGACCTTTCATTAAAATGTATGTAGAGGTCACACCATCAATATCATAATCACCAATAATACGGACTTTTGCTTTCTGCGATATTTTTTTCTCCAGGATATCTACAGCTTTTTCCATATCCTTCATCAGCCAGGGAGAAGGAAGCTCTTGTACTGTTCCTGACAGATACTCTCTTATCTTATCTTCTCCGATCACATCTCTGTTCCTGATCAGTCTCGCAATCACCGGATCAATATGAAACTGTTGACCGATCTGGTTAAAATCTGCTCTTTTTGCTGCTATTACCCATTTCTCCATATATTTTCTCTCCTCATAAAAATATCCCGGAGTTTTACCCCGGGATATTTCTGTCTGCCTGTTTTTCAGACAATTATTGTTTTATTCAGCATCATCATTCTGCTGTTTTTTAGCTGCTTCTTCGGCAGCCAGACGTTCAGCTACTCTTTTTCTGTTTTTCTTCTTTGGCTGAGTCGGATCTTTCTGTGATACATCACGTGCTTTCTTCGGCTTTGAAGAGGACTTTGCAGATGCGGAAGCTGCAGCAATTGCCGGCTGTCCTTTTCCTGCAAATTTCTTTTTCATCACATACCACAACGCACCTGTAATACATACAGAAGAATATGCACCGACAAGAACACCAACCATCAGAGGTGCTGCAAATTCACGGATAGAAGAAACACCCATGATATAAAGAACAGCTACCATAACAAAAGTTGTAAAAGAGGTATAAATACTTCTTGTAAGAGTCTGAGTGATACTTGTGTTTACAATTTCTGCCAGTTTTTCTCTGGAACCACTGTGAAGGTTCTCACGTATACGGTCAAAAATAACGATTGTAGCATTGATAGAATAACCTACGATTGTAAGCATGCAGGCAATAAATGTATTACCGACAGATACTCTGGCAATAGCATAGAATGCAAGTACAACCAGAACATCATGCAGAAGCGCCAATACCGCACTGCTTGCAAAACGGATGTCTTTAAATCTGAACCAGATATAAAGAAGCATACAGATTGTAGCTACTATAACGCTACGATCGCATCACGACGCATTTCACTACTTACTGTAGAAGAAATACTTCTGTGGAAATCGTGCTGTCATCTACACCAAATTTCTCAACCAGTGCACTCTGCAGAGCTTCACGTTCGCTCTGATTCAGAGAACGTGTCTTGATCACAACCTGATTTGTTCCGACTACCTTTGTAGGCTGAACATTTTTATCTCCTGTCACCTCTTCTACAACAGGAGTTACTTCAGAATCAATGGTCTTAATATCCCTATCTTCATTAAATGTAACAGTCGTAGAAGTACCGCCTGAGAACTCAAGGCTGTAATTTAACGCTTTGTTCCTGCATGCGAATTAGCAAACATCGCTGCCGGACCGCAGAGGATCAGGATAATGGAAATAGCAAAAAATACTTTCTTCTTTCCAAGGAAATCAACTGCCTTACGTTCTTTTGCAGATCCGTAGAATTTCGGATCACGTACACCAACTGCATAAAGTGCATTTACAATCAGTCTGGATACAACCAGTGCTGTAAACATGGAGATCACGATACCAAGGGCAAGTGTATAAGCAAATCCCTTAACAGTACCTGAACCAAGCCACATCAGCACAAAGGCTGCGATCAGTGTTGTAATATTTCCATCAAAGATTGCAGAGAAAGCTTTGCTGAAACCGGACTTAATAGAATTCCTTACTGAAACTCCTGCACCAATTTCCTCTCTGATTCGGGCATAAATAATAACATTGGCATCCACCGCCATACCGATACCAAGAATAATACCCGCAATACCTGGAAGAGTAAGAGTAATATCAAAGGCATTCAGCGTGATCAGCATTAATGATGTATAAAGAATCAGTGCGATACCTGCAACTACACCAGGTACGCGGTATGCAATGATCATAAAGATAATAACGATGATCAGACCGATCGCACCTGCAAGAACACTTGTAGAGATTGCTTCTTCACCAAGCTGTGCAGCTACAACACTGGAACGAAGTTCTTCCAGTTCCAGTCCCAGAGAACCGATACGGATATAAGAAGCAAGGTTCTGTGCTTCTTCCAGGTCAGACATTCCGCTGATCTGTGCTTTTCCGCCGGAATCTCTTCATTTACATTCGGAGCACTGATAATGTTATTGTCATAGACGATAGCGATCTGCTTGCCTACATTATTCTTTGTAGCTTCTGCAAATTTTGTTTTACCACTGTTTTCTCCATCAGAAGTAAGAGTAAGACTTACCACATATTCCTTTGCACTTGTGTTCTGATTCTGGATCGCACCACCCTGGGCATCTGCTACATCAGAACCTTCCAGAACAACACTTCCGGATTCCTTGATCTCATCCATAGTTCTGGAGAGAACATATCCATCCTGTCCTGTAGTAAAGTTCTGGTTTCCGTCAGCATCTTCTTTTGTGATGAAATACAGGGAACCTGGTTTACCCAGATCATTCAAAATAGTATCTGCATCTGTAACACCAGGAATTTCAACTGTAATACGGTCTGATCCTTCCTGGTATACCTGAGCCTCAGTACTGTACTGCTCTACACGCTTCTGAAGCTTGTAGATCGTATCTGACATCTCTTCGCTTGTCGGATTGCTCTCCTTAGCCTGGTAGGTAATGCTGACACCACCGGCAAGATCAAGACCCGTGTTGATATGTTTTGCTGCACCGGTTCCGGTAGGACCGATACCTACGGCTGCAGTAAAGCAAAAGAACACAGTCAGGATCAGTGTCAAAAGCAGCACTACGATTCCTTTACTTTTCTTCATAGTTCTTTTCCCTTCTTGATTTTTTGTCCGCGGTCATGTTCATCCGCCTGCCAGCCATTTTCTGTTATGATAACAGCCGACGGCGGTATCAGTCAGACAGATTACTGCCCACTAATCACATGCCAGTGCGGCTTTTATCATGATGGCGCACTCCACACGTTTTCTCTGGAGTTCGCATCCGATTTCATAATTGCCTTTGATATCTCCCTGGAAATGGAATGCATTTGCCGCACATCCGCCACTACAGTAGAAACGTGCGAAGCAGTCTTTGCAGTCTTTCTTTGTGTAAACGTTGCATCCGCCGAATTCCTTCTGGATTTCCGGCTTTGTGATGCCTTCGTCTACATTTCCCATGAGATACTGTTCTTCACCAACAAACTGGTGACATGGGTAAAAATCACCCAGGGTGTTACAGCCAGGTACTCTGTTCCTGAACCGCAGCCTGACAGTCTCTTGTATACACAAGGGCCACCTGTAAGGTCGATCATAAAATGGAAGAAGTTAAATCCTTTTCCCTCTTTCTCTCTTTTAATCATTTCTTTTGCAAGAGTATCATACTCTTCCATGATCTGGGGGATATCCTCCTCGCGGATCGCATATTCCTCCGTATCAGCCGCAACTACAGGCTCTACAGAAATCTGTTTGAATCCAAGATCTGCCAGATGAAGCACATCCTTGGAGAAATCAAGATTATGGTGGGTAAAAGTACCTCTTACATAATACTTGTCCTGATTTCTGGATTCTGCAAACTTCTGGAACTTCGGCATGATCAGGTCATAGCTTCCTGCACCTTTTCTGAATGGACGCATGTAATCATGTACTTCCTTACGTCCGTCCACACTCAGTACAACGTTGCCCATCTCTTTATTGCAGAATTCCATTACTTCATCATTCAGAAGAACTCCGTTTGTTGTTAAAGTGAAACGGAATTTCTTATTGTGAAGCTTTTCCTGCTCTCTGCCATATTTTACCAGATCTTTTACAACCTGCCAGTTCATCAGCGGCTCGCCGCCAAAGAATCTACTTCCAGGTTTTTCCTGGAACCGGAGTTCGCGATCAGGAAATCAAGAGCTTTTTTGCCGACTTCATAAGACATAAGAGCTCTTCTGCCATGATATTCGCCTTCTTCGGCAAAACAATAACGGCAGGCCAGATTGCAGTCATGAGCAATGTGCAGGCACAATGCTTTTACAACGGTCTGCCGGTTATTTGAAAATTCTTCAATTACATTCTCATAAACATCTTTTGTAAAAAGCATTCCATCTTCTTTCAGCTTATTACATTCTCTTACAGATGTCTCAATATCTTCTCTGTTATATTTGTTTTCCAGTTTCTCTGCAATAGCTTCTGTGCCAAGGCCCTCTTCCAGATATGGAAGAACCTCATATGTAACCTCATCTACCAGATGGATGCATCCACTGTTGATATCCAGTACAATATTAAAGCCATTGCTTTTATAACGGTGAATCAGACTCATTTTACTAAAATCCTTTCTAAGCGTAAGATAAGCAGCGGAATAAAAGTTCCGCTGCTTATCTCATTTCTCCATAGCTGATCTTATTTCTGCTCGCAGCTCTGGTTTCCTACTGTACAGGAAGTTTTACATGCGGACTGGCAGGAAGTCTGGCACTCGCCACATCCACCTTTTTTACAGTGTTCTGTAAATTCTTTGTATTCAGGGTTTTGATATGTTCCATAACTCTATCCTCCTTATGTAATTATATTCTTGGCATAGTATATCATATATCTTTTCATTTTAAAAGCTTTTTTTTACGACAGCATTCCACCAGTGTTCCGCCGCCTGTGCACATAAAAAATGTTGTAACTGCATGAGCTGCACTCATATCCCAGCCGCCTTTTGCCATAACAGAGACAGTCAACAGTAATACATAGTAAGCCAGACCTGTGATAACACCCCACAGATATTTGTCTTTACGCACAATTTTGCCGGCCATAAAGCCTCCCATGAAACATGCAAGTACATAAATTATAATAATACCCGCATCTACAGCTGTTTCTCCCAGATCAAAAGCAAACAGTACCAGGGCCAAAAGCAGTAATGCCACTCCTGTTAATGCATATGCAAATAATAGTGATTTCAAAATTGCTCTGACTTTCATTGCTTCCCCTCCTGTTAAACTATATGGGGGAGGAATCAGTGTTATTTCTTTTATTTCTTTTCTCTTTTTTTATAAATACAACCACACCGGCGATCACTGCAGCTGCCACAAACAGTATCACAAACGGCATAATTGATGTTGTATCTCCGGTATTTACTGTATTGTTATTTTTCACAGCTTTATTTTCCGTTGAATTATCATTCTGATCAGAAGAAGAACCATTATTGCTGTCAGAACTGTCATTCATAGATACTGTATTGTTCTTTCCGGAATCAGAGCTCTGACTGTCGGAGGAAGCCGGTGCAGGAGTTACCGCATCTGTGTCGTCCGTATCATTCCCCGCATCAGGTCCTACTAATTGTCTGCTTCCTGCAATTCCAAATGGACTGAAAGAATGTGTGCTGAATACCATAATACCATTCTCTACACTCGGAATAATCGTCTCAGTTGCCCCGTTATCCAGGAGATGTTCGATAGTATACTGATATCCGGATTTTACCGGCACAGTGACACTGATATAATCTCCATTAGGGATCTCGTATTCTGTATTATTCTTAAGATCCCAGAGTTCAAATTCATAAGACTGGAAAATCATTGCATCTGATTCATTGGTAAACTGATAGCTGTCACCGCTTGAAACTCTGAACTGTACATACCATGGAAGATTAACTCCGCTTACTGTAATACCGTCGCAGGTATGATTAAGTGCGGCCCTCTCTTCTTTTTCTTCATCAGAAAGAGAATCCTCTGCATCTGTAGGACGGTCATCCTTATCGTCCGGCAGAACAGGATTATCAAAGATATTATCATCTGCGCCATCTTCATCATCTTTCTTCGTATCTTCTTTATCCTGTGTCATATCATCTGCAGGTTCCAGCTTACCGGTAGTTTCTGTATCTTTATCCGTCTTATCTGCATTGCTGTTATTATCTTTGTTGTTTTTATTTATCTGTTTTATCTTCTTCAATCTTACTCTCTTCATTGTCTGTATCAGTTTTATTATCCTGATCTGATTTACTTTCCTTATCTTCTTTATTGTCTGTATCAGCGTTTTCATCTGCGGCAGGTTTTTCTGACGAAGTTTCAGGCGTTTCTGTTGGATCTGCATTTTCTGTTGGATCTGTTTTACCTGAGCTTCTGTCTTATCAACATTATCACTATCCGTAATACTGTTCACTATTACATTGATGTAACCGACAACCGCGCCGCTCTCCGGATCCCATCCATCCACATGGCTTAAATCCTGCCCTTCTGCCGGTATAAGAAGTACCTCACAGCTCTGTACACGCTGTGCAGGAACGAAACTTCCATCTGCCCATTCAAAAGTTCCATATTCCGTTGCCGGAAGTTCTACATCCGCAAGTTCTACAGGCTTATCAAGCGTAATGTTGTCCGGGATCAGAGAAGACACAGTATTCTCCTGTGACTCAGCCGCACTGACCTGTCTTGTTACACCCGGTATATTATTTCCTGCAATCAAAGCCGCTGTTAAAGCCGCTGCCGCAAAAATACCCGTTCCTTTTAATTTATTTTTTCTTATTCTTATATTATTGGACATATCGCACCTCTATATTTATATTCGATTCTTATGTTTCCTGATAATCATTTTTTACTTTCAGCCAAATATCAGTTCTCTTTTTACGTAATACAATAATATTACATATCTGTATATTATCAAACTTTTATCATTTTGTAAATATTCTGTAATGTTTTTTTTCATTTTAATCGAGTGAATTATAACACAAATCTTACTTTTTCGACAGTCCTCTTTTAAATTTTTTTATACTATCTTTGAACCAAAAGCTTTTTCTTGATTTTTATATGAAATCATGTATATTTTGCTTAAATGTTTTATGATATGATTCAATCAATAAAAATAATCAAAAGGAGTGAATAAATCTTGGATTCAAGTATTGCCTTTCAGGCGGTGGCGATTCTGATACTGATCGCACTTTCTTCATTTTTTTCTTCTGCGGAAACCGCTATGACAACCGTAAATAAGATTCGGATACAATCTCTTTCCGAGCAGGGCAACAAACGTGCTGTTATTCTGGAAAAAATAATTTCCGATTCCCCAAAGATGCTCAGTACCGTATTAATCGGAAACAACATTGTAAATATGTCTGTTTCTTCTCTCATGACTACACTCACCATAAAGATTCTGGGAAACGCATATGTAGGAATCACAACCGGCATCCTGACTCTGCTGATTCTCATTTTCGGTGAGATAACCCCCAAAACCTGGCAACAATCCATGCTGAAAAATTGTCCCTGGCCTATTCAAGAATAATATACGGACTTATGATTCTCCTTACTCCCGTTGTTTTCATTGTAAATAAAATAACAGAAGGTGTACTGGTCATTCTGCATGTTAACCCGGACGAAAAGGCAAATGCCATGACTGAACATGAACTGCGTACTCTCGTCAATGTAGGTGAAAAAGACGGCGTCATTGAAAACGAAGAAAAACAGATGATCTACAATGTGTTTGATTTTGGCGATTCAACTGCAAAAGATGTCATGATTCCCAGAATCGACATGACCTTTATAGATATCAATTTTTCCTATGATGAACTTATGGCGGTCTTCAGTGAAGATATGCATACCCGTTTTCCGGTTTATGAGGACAACACTGATAACGTAATCGGTATTATCAATATGAAAGATCTTCTTGTTTATCCAAAGGACAAACCTTTTTCAATCCGCAACATCCTGCGTGAGCCTTATTTTACCTATGAATACAAAGCTACAGCAGACCTGATGATCGAAATGCGTAAAGCATCCGTCAATCTGGCAATCGTTCTGGACGAATACGGTGCCACAGCCGGTCTGGTCACATTGGAAGACCTGTTGGAAGAGATCGTAGGTGAGATTCGCGACGAATACGATGAGGATGAAGTCGAAGATATTAAAGAAATCCAGCCTGAAAGAGAATATGTTGTTCAGGGTTCTGCCAAGCTGGATGATATCAACGAAGCCTCCATATTAATCTGGAATCTGAAGATTATGATTCTATTGGCGGATATATTATTGAACAGCTTGACTGCCTTCCCAAAGAGGGTCAGTCTGTCACACTTGAAAGTGGCATCCGCCTGGTTGTTGACCGTCTGGACAAAAACAGAATCGAACTTGTCCACATCTGGCTTCCCGAGAAGAAAACCGAAACAGAAGAACAGCCGTAACTGTCATCTCTCCAGCATCAGTGAAAATTGTTTCACGATTCTGGAGAGTTCTCCTGTAACCGCATCAATTCCTTCTTCGTTCTTTCTCCAGTTTTCTCTGGTAATTCCATCTGCATTCACAGGCACCACATAAAATTCTGTTTTCGGATACAAGAGCTGATAATACATCAGACATCTTCTTGCATGGTAAGATTTGCAGCACAAAATAGCTCTTTCTATTTCCAGTTCTGCATGATCTGTCACCTGTCTGGAATAAATTGCGTTCTCATAAGTAAACGTTGCCTGATCTTCTTTCAGGATTTTCTGATCCGGAACTCCGTTTTTTATAAGAACATCCCTGAGAAATTCCCATTCTGTTCCATATTCCTTATTATATACATTGCTTTTTTCAAGAACGCCTGAAAACTTTCCATTTACTACGCTGTATTTTCCACTGGGCAGAATCCAGTCCGCCATCCCTTTCTTAAACAATTCTGCTGCTTTTTCCGCCATCTGCGGATAACCATTTCCAGGAACAAAAATAATATCAGATTTTTCCGGCTTGTTTTCTGCAAAAATAAACTCTTCTGAACTTTTTAAAAATTTTTCATATACGTCATTCATCATTACTAACTCCTCGTTATCTGTTTTTTCTACAGCACCTCTCAAATAATGCGTTTGTAACAGTCCAACAAAATTTCACGCTCTGATGAACCGGAACAATATGCATTATTTACGAAGATTTCTATGGAATTTCTATAGATAGATACAGTGTACCATATTTTTTCTATTAACGTACAACCAAGTTAATTCTTAAAACTATATCCCCCACTGCTTATGTTACTGTTCACAGCAACACGCTTCGCGATGCACAGACTTCCAATATTTCCAGAAGGCTATTTTGTCACAATAACCGTACTGTAACCATCATCCTCAGTCTCTGCTCCATATTTACTGCATTACCAATCTGCTGATAGGCACCTGTCTGAACTTTATACAATCCGTTTTCATGTAACATAAAAGAGGGATAACCTTTTTCCAGTAACTGATATAACATACGGTCCGCATTCTCTTTTTTTTCTGAACGATCCAGTCTGCACTCTGTAATAAAGCGGTTCCTGCACTGTTTCCTCATCCAGGCTTCCAAGAATCGCATCTGCAATTCCCTGAGCTATATCGCTAAACTTGTTATCAAACAGTTTATTATCTTCTTCAGAATTGATAAATCCGGTTTCTATTAAAAGAGCCGGCATCCTGGTTCGTCTGAGGACCACAAGTCCCGGCCGCTCTTTTACACCGATTTCGCGGAATCCCACTTCTCCCAGAGCTCCCAGAATATTCTCAGCCATCTGATATTTAATCCCGCTTTTATCATAAATCAGAACTTCCGCTCCATTATACTGATTTTCCTTTGGACTGCTGTTTCGGTGAAATGAAATAAAGTAATCTACTCCTGCCTGATTTGCAAGCTGTGCCTTCTCAAAAGGTGTCTGATAGACATCACCGGTACGGGTATAAGAGATATCAATCCCTTTATTTTTAAAATCTCACCTACCGCAAGAGCAAGTTTAAGATTGTCATTCTTTTCCTGTCTTCCCTTATATACGGCTCCCGGATCCTGACCTCCATGTCCGGCATCCAGCATGATCGAATATGCCATGACGACACTCTGCTTTCTTCATATACTCTTTATACTATATGAATTAAAAATATAATTGTGCAGGTCGCTTGACTTTTTCACACTAAAGCGTTATACTTTAAAACGTCACAGTCGAATAGCCCGATGACATTATCCGAATCATTTACCAGTACTGCTTTCCCTGCAGAAAATCATTCGGATTCAGGTAAGTTTTATATTATTAAATAATAAACGCAATTCTTACCTGACTTAATTTAAACATTATATTAGGAGGATATATCATTATGAAAAGAAAAGCATTAGCAATCACTCTTGCAGCAGCCATGGCTATGGGAACCTGCGCAGTAACAGCAAGTGCTGCTGACGGAGACAAATATACAATCGGTATCTGTCAGCTTGTGCAGCACGAAGCTCTCGACGCTGCGACACAGGGATTCAAGGATGAAGTCACCAAAGAACTGGGAGAAGACGCAGTTACCTTTGACGAGCAGAACGCACAGGGAGATCCAACACCTGTTCTACAATCATTAACAGCTTCGTTTCCAATAATGTTGACCTGATTCTTGCAAATGCAACTCCTGCTCTTCAGGCAGCTGCAGCAGGAACAAGCGATATTCCGATTCTTGGTACTTCTGTTACTGAATACGGTGTTGCACTTGGACTGGATGATTTCGACGGGACTGTGGGCGGAAATATTTCCGGAACTGCAGACCTTGCTCCCTTGATCAGCAGGCAGCAATGCTCAATGAACTTTTCCCGGATGCAAAAAATATAGGTCTTCTCTACTGTTCTGCCGAAGCAAACTCTCAGTATCAGGTAGATACAGTAAAAGCTGAACTTGAAAAACTCGGATATACATGTGAATATTATGCATTCTCTGACTCTAATGATCTCTCTTCTGTTGCTACAACAGCAACTGACGCAAGTGATGTAATTTATGTACCGACAGATAATACAGTTGCTTCCAACACAGAGATCATCAACAACATCTGCCTTCCGGCAAAAGTTCCGGTAATCACAGGCGAAGAAGGTATCTGCAGCGGATGCGGTGTTGCGACACTTTCCATCAGCTATTATGACCTTGGTGTTACAACCGGTAAGATGGCTGTTAAGATTTTAAAGGACGGTGAAGATATTTCCACAATGCCGATCGAATATGCACCAAACTTCACAAAAGAATATAACAAAGATATCTGCGAAGAGCTGGGCATCGAAGTTCCGGACGATTATGTTGCAATCGGCGAGGCTGCTGAAGAAACTGCCAAATAAATCCGGTCAGACAGTTGAAAAATACTCACACCAACAGGATTTTAAATAACAGCTTATCAAACAGTTATAAAAAATTCAATTTATATGCGATCAGCGGGAAAGGTTTGACGCCTCTCTCGCTTTTCGCATCTCAACAGGAGGAAATTACAAATGCAAATTATAACATTAATCACTGCACTTCCGGGTGCAGTAGCCCAGGGTCTGATCTGGGGAATTATGGCAATCGGTGTTTATATCACTTTCCGTATTCTTGATATTGCAGACCTTACAGTTGATGGCACTATGTGCACCGGTGGTGCAGTGTGTATTATGATGATGCTTTCCGGTCATAATGTCTGGATTTCTATGTTGGCCGCTACTCTCGCCGGAATGCTGGCAGGCCTTGCGACCGGAATTTTTCACACCTTTATGGGAATTCCCGCAATCCTTGCCGGAATCCTGACACAGTTATCTCTGTATTCTGTAAACCTGAAGATCATGGGAAAAGCAAATCAGGCAATCAACGTTGATAAATATAATCTTCTGGTTTCCCTGCGACATATAAAAAATGCATCTCTTTCCAAAAACACAATTTTTATTGTAGCAGTTATGTGTATTCTCCTGATTGCCATTCTCTACTGGTTCTTTGGAACAGAGCTTGGCTGTTCCCTTCGCGCAACCGGATGTAACCCAAATATGTCACGCGCCCAGGGTATCAACACAAACATGAATAAAGTTCTCGGACTTATGATTTCCAACGGTCTGGTAGGACTTTCCAGTGCACTCCTTGCACAGTATCAGGGATTTGCAGATGTCAACATGGGACGTGGTTCCATCGTTATCGGTCTGGCAGCAGTTATTATTGGTGAGGCAATCTTTGGACGTATTTTCCGCAACTTTGCCCTTCGCTTGTTAGCAGTTATCTTCGGTTCCATTCTGTATTATCTGGTACTTCAGATTGTTATCTGGATGGGTATCGACACTGACCTGCTGAAGATGCTGTCCGCAATCGTAGTTGCTCTCTTCCTTGCATTCCCATACTGGAAAGGCAAATACTTTAATAAACCAGCCAAAAGGGGAGGTAAATAAAAATGCTTGAACTTAAAAATATCTATAAAACCTTTAATCCCGGAACCATTAATGAGAAACGTGCATTAAATGGTCTGAACCTGAAGCTGAACGAAGGCGATTTTGTAACTGTTATCGGAGGAAACGGCGCCGGCAAATCTACTATGCTAAATGCTGTTGCAGGAACCTGGCCGGTTGATGAAGGACAGATCCTTATCGACAATATTGATGTTACAAAACTTTCTGAACATAAACGTGCTACATACCTTGGACGTGTGTTTCAGGATCCAATGACAGGAACCGCTGCAACAATGGGTATCGAAGAAAACCTTGCACTTGCAAAACGCCGCGGAAAATCCCGTCTTCTCCGCTCCGGAATCACTAAAGCAGAGCGCGAAGAATACAAAGAGCTCCTGAAAATTCTTGGTCTTGGTCTGGAAGACAGACTGACTTCTAAAGTAGGTCTTCTGTCGGGCGGTCAGAGACAGGCTCTTACTCTCCTGATGGCAACACTTCAGAAACCAAAGCTTCTGCTTCTGGATGAACATACCGCAGCTCTTGATCCGAAAACAGCTGCCAAAGTTCTGGAGATTACAGATATGATCGTAAACCGCGATCACCTTACGACATTGATGATCACTCACAACATGAAGGACGCTATTGCACATGGCAATCGTCTGATCATGATGATGGAACGTCTGAGCATCGATCGATGTACAGCTACGTACGTCTGAGCATCGATCGATGTACAGCTACGTACGTCTGAGCATCGATCGATGTACACTACGTACGTCTGAGCATCGATCGATGTACAGCTACGT
>ENA-OQIC01000080-OQIC01000080.1-human-gut-metagenome-genome-assembly--contig:-NODE-80-length-39963-cov-5.788207_pt1 | contig 39963 bp, 45 predicted proteins | sample MGYA00242572_ERZ504736 | MGnify/ENA primary metagenome ERZ504736 (study PRJEB26092, sample SAMD00036201) | human gut metagenome | host: Homo sapiens | study: EMG produced TPA metagenomics assembly of...
TTATCGCCTTTTAATGTTTTTTTCTTGTATATACTTCCTTGTTGTTAGTTTTAAGAGTTCTCGCTCTCTGTCTGGGCAAAATGCTTAAAATCTGCTATAATAGACACATAAAACCTTTTTAATAATGCTTGCCTGCCTATTTATTTAAAATGGTTATTGTGTTTCATTTTCTGGGACTTGGGTTGTGGTTAATCAAGTCCCTTTTTTGTGGGGTCATTTCTAATGACCTCATTTTTTATACTCTCACGCGCCTAATCTTTCGGCGGTACTAATGTCACCATTGGATTATGTAAAGCAATCAAACATTGTTAATCTGGTGTAAGCCCTCATGTAATTCTTCTAACGTGCTAGCGCTGTTGTGTAGGTCTATCATCTTACTTTTGAGATAACCAAGGTCATCAGTTGGCTGTTGGGGTTGTAATAGTTTGCCTTGCATGTAATAGCCATTTAAACGAATTTCCTTTAGGACTTGTTTTACCCATTTTTAAATTCCTGGGCTTTGGGTTTGCGTGATTGGAAAAGTACCTCATATAAGCCTTGTTCGGTTAGGAACCAAGCTTTTTGAATTCCTCCAAGGGTCGGAACATTCTTCCGCTCCTTTTCGTCATCATCTACAGATTGCATAAATTTGTTTAGACTTGCTTTACTATAGTCAATCATTTCAGCAATATCACGAGCTAAAAAGCGTGGCTCTTGTTCGCTACCATAGATATTTAGCTGATGACCGTTAAAATAGCTTGTCGATACGATTTTCATTGTGGTTTGTGTTATCATTGTGTTTCTTCCTTTCTTTGCGCGTGGGTCTAATAATCTTCCGCTAGCCATTGCATAGCTTTTTGATAAATAACTGGCTTAACTTCTCCGCCATTACATAACTTGCGATATGTTGTGGGCACTATCCCAATTTCAAAGCTAGCTTGTTTAGCAGTTAATTGCTTGTCTGCTTGCTTTCGGCGGATTGCTTTTGCTTGTTGCGAGGTGATAAGCATTCTTTTAGCTCCTTTCTAAATTATCCTTTTGGATAATTTTAGTTGTATTTTATATCCTTTTGGATTATTTGTCAATAATAAAATATCAAAAAAGTATATTTTTGGTTACTTTTTATTTGTAAAATGATATAATCTCTATCAAGAGGTACTAAGTATGAATAATAAAATCAAAGAATTGAGAAAAAAGAAAAAACTAACTCAAGAAGAGTTAGCAGAAAAAATAAATGTTACAAAATTGACAATTTCACGTTGGGAAAGAGGAGAACGTATTCCAAAATCTGATAAAGCCCAACAGTTAGCGGAGTTCTTTAGTGTATCTGTAGCTTACCTATTAGGATATAGTGAATACAAAAATTCAAAAGATATTAGCCAAACCTTGAAGTCTCAATCACAAAAAGATATAAATGATTTTGTTAAAAATAATATATTTAAAAACTATCTAGAATTAGATATTGAAACCACTAAAAAAGTGAGTAGTGATTATGATTTTAATAAAAATATAAATATTCTAAAATCAATTAGTGATATTTTTGTTGATAAACATAATGAAATTTTTTCAATGTTCTATGCTAAAGTAAAACTAGGAACTCTTGAAGACGAAGACTTTACGGCTTTGAGAGACTTTTTAGAATTTTATTCTGATTACACAATCAAAAACGGCGATTATAACACTGTTTTTCAAGATATGTTAACTAGTGTAATACATAAAAATAAAGACAAAGACTAACCCACGCGCCAACATTTGCCAACATTTTGGCTTACAGTAGCGCTCAATATTTCGCTATTTCTATACTATGATTTTCTATGTTTTCTAACCTGCCCTAGATATTACATAGGTCAGCCATCTACTACTTTTTACTACATTCTTAAGCTTATATGCTCACATTTGCAACTATTACTAAATGTTTCAACGTTGAAACATTTGATTTACTACCATGCTATTTTAAATAGCTCTAAAACTCAGTAGCCGACAAACTGTCGGGTGCTGTGTTTAACAAATTAGTCAGGTACCGCCCATTTGTCCGATATTTTCCAACCAAATAACTGGTTAAGAACTTGACAAAACTTGATATATTTCAGCTATAGACCTCAAAAAACCTCAAATATTTCCATTATGGAAACTACTAAAAATTACTAAATTCGATTATATATAGCTTTTATTCCAACATTTTCCAACATTTTTCTGGTATGGAGTACCGTTTTGTTACGTCATATACTAGGATTTTCTCGTATTTTCTAGTAGTTTTGGTAAGGTTGGATTTTAAATCCAGGTATTTCTAACCACGCCCCAATTCAGGGCGACCTAATTTGTTACCGTACTAACCTGCTATCACAATTTAGGACTACAGCTATCCCAACAATTCATATAAACCTAAAACCTTTTTAATAATGGCTTGCCTGCTGTAGAAAGGTTTATCATGAATATCAAAGAAGTTATTAAAAAAGACGGTACAAAAGTGTACCGCTCAAATGTTTATCTTGGAGTAGATAGCATTACAGGAAAGAAAGCACGGACAAGCGTAACAGCACGAACTAAGAAAGAATTAAAACAAAAAGCAAAACGGGCGATTACTGCTTTCATAAATAACGGATATACAACTAAAACCAAGACCAACATAAGGACTTATAAAGAGCTTGCTTATCTCTGGTGGGATAGTTGCAAAAACACCGTAAAAATAAATACAAGAAAAGCTGTAGAAGGACAAATTAGGGTTCACTTATTGCCTGCCTTTGGTGATTACAAATTGGAAAAGCTAACAACTCCCATTATTCAGCAACAAGTCAATAAATGGGCAAACGATTACAACAAAGGAAAAAAAGGCTCTTACAAGCATTACAACCAATTACACGCGCTTAATAAACGGATTTTGCAGTATGCTGTTATTATGCAATTGATACCGTTCAACCCTGCGCGTGAGGTGATTGTTCCACGTAAAAAGCAAACAGAAGAGATTAAAATCAAATTCTTAGACAAGCAAGAATTAAAACAGTTTTACGACTACTTGGATACACTAGACAAATCAAAATATTATAATCTATTTGACGTTGTCTTATACAAAACTTTACTTGCTACTGGTTGCCGTATTGGTGAGGTACTAGCTCTTGAATGGTCTGATATTGACTTGGATAATGGCTATATCAGTATTAATAAAACACTAAACCGAGATGATGAGGTAAACTGTCCTAAATCTAAAGCTGGTTACCGTGATATATCCATAGACAAAGCGACAATACTCATGTTGAAACATTACAAGAATCGCCAAACAATCCAAGCATGGCAACATAAACGAACTGAAACAGTTGTATTTTCTACGTTCGTAAATAAATATGCTTCACAGCCAGCATTAAGAAGACGATTAGAACGACACTTAAAAAATGCTGGTGTATCTTACGTGGCTTTTCATGGTCTGCGACACACTCACGCTACTATTATGCTAAATGCTGGTATACAACCAAAAGATTTACAATATAGGTTAGGTCATAGCAATATCAGCATGACACTTAACACGTATGTTCATGTCACAAAAGAAGGTGCTAAAAATTCAGCTAGTTTCTTTGAGTCTGCTATTAATAGTCTGGGGTAGTAAGAAGGGTAACAAATCGCACTAGATAAATCGTAAACCCTTGATATAACAGCGTTTAATTGACCCAAGCACCATTTTGCGATAAAATAAATACAAAATCAGATAGAAATGGACTGACTAACATTATGCCACGTTATGGTAGACCTCCAAGAGGTGGAAACGGTATTTTCACCGCTATTATCGGAGTTATTATTCTTATTGCTTTGCTTGAGAGCCTTTTAGAAATCATTTTACCTATTGTTCTTATTGCAGGGGTTGGATATGGTGTTTATTATTTGGCAACCAAGCAGACACGACTTGAAAAAGTCAATACCGAACAACGTTACAAGATTTAAAAGATAGTATTAGACTGGCTGACCGCCAAGTTAAACTTTTGGATAATTACCTTGATGAAAAAGATTACACGCAATATGTTGTCGTTGCGCGCCAGCTATTGCCCAAAATCCGCAACATCAAAACTGAAGTCACTGACTTAAAATCTAAAATGGACCTCAAAATCTCTAAACGTATCCTTCAGAAAGCAGAGAGTGTTGAGGAAGATATCTTGTTACAACTGGAAAAATTGGACGTTTCACCAGCAACACCGCAAGCTTCAGGTGAAGAAAAAGAATTGCTTCAATACGCTCCCGAGTTGACCAAGCTTTACAACAACATTCAAAAAGACCACTTAACCATTCTGGAAAAGATTGAAAATGCGGATAACAAAGAAGAATTAACCGCCCTTCACGAAGCAGACATGGAACGTTTTCGAGATATTTTAGAGGGTTATCTCAAAATCAAAAAATCTCCAAAAGATTATTACAATGCCGAGGAACGTTTGGCACAGGCCAAAACAGCTATGGAAAAATTTGACTTGGCATTAGACGAAACATTGAGAAAACTGAACGAAAGTGATTTAAAAGACTTTGATATTAGCCTTCGTATGATGGCTGACGATGACACAAACTTATAATGTTGCCTTGCACATAAAGGAGAATTCTAATGGCTGATACTTTCAACTTTGATATTGATAAAATCGCTGAAAATGCGATTACAAAAACAGATAAAACAACTGAAATTATTGTTTCAAGCGACACCAGCTCAACAGGACAAGTCTCATTCTACGACAAATTGTCACCTGAACAACAATCAGCAATTACAGCTAAAGCACCTGCTTTGATCGATAATTTCGTTGCTGACCAAAATGCTCTTCTTGATTTTGGAACATCAGCTGTTGAGGAAGTCAACACGACTGTCAATCGCATTTTGTCAGAGCAAAAGAAACTTGAAATTCCTCAAGTAGATGAATTGCTCAAAAACACCAACCGCGAACTAAACGGCTTTATCGCCAAATACAAAGATGCTAAACCTGCTGAGCTTGAAAAGAAACCAAATTTCTTGCAAAAACTTTTCAAACAAGGTAAAGACACTTTGCAAGAATTCTATTTTGATTCGCAAAATATTGAACAAAAAATGGATGGCATGGCTGCCGCTGTTGTCAAACAAGAAGAAACCTTAGCACGTAACATTGTCTCTGCTGAAATGCTTATTGAGGACAATAACAAATCTATCGAAAATCTTGTCGGTGTCATTGCTTTCATCGAAGCCGCTCAAACCGAAGGTGCCAACCGTGCTAGCCAATTGCAAAATGAAATTACTACACTTGATAGCGCAACGCCTGAATACCAAACAAAATCAGACGAATTGGCACGCATGACCGAAGTTATCAATACATTGGAACAACAACACACCGAATACCTCAGTCGCCTTTATGTCGCTTGGACAACAACGCCACAAATGCGCAACATGGTTAAAGTGTCATCAGATATGCGTCAAAAACTTGGTATGCTACGTCGCAACACCATTCCGACAATGAAATTGTCAATTGCCCAACTCGGTATTCTACAACAATCGGTCAAATCTGGCGTAACTGCTGATGCTATTGTCAATGCTAATAACGCTGCGCTTCAAATGCTTGCTGAAACAAGCAAAGAAGCCATTCCAATGCTTGAACGCACAGCACAAAGCCCAACCGTTTCAATCCAATCCGTGACCGCACTTGCTGAAAGCCTCGTCGAACAAAATAACGGCATTATTGCTGCAATCGACAACGGTCGACAACAGCGTGCTCAACTCGAAGCAGCCGTTGTCAAATCTGCTGAGACAATCAACGATTCTGTTAAAATTCGTGACCAAAAAATTATCGAAGCTCTCCTCAACGAAGGTAAAGAAAGCCAAGAAAATGTTAAAAAGAAAGACATCACACCAGAAAACGACTAAGAGAATCGACTAGTATAATGCGAGCAACTCGCTATCAACTAACTGCAACATCATAAAAATTACCAACTACCTTGCTCCTCACTTTAAGGAATAGGGCAGTTTTACTTTTCCAAACAAACTACCAGACTTAAAGCCCTGATTTTCTCCCAGATGATTACGCTTTTACTAACCACAATACTAGCCCATCAAATTTGCTTTGTGTTATAATGTTCTTATGGATAAACTTATAAAATCAATTTCAAAATCTGGTTCTTTCCGTGCTTATGTGCTTAATAGCACTGAGACGGTTAGATCTGCACAAGAAAAACATCAGACACTTTCTAGCTCTACTGTTGCCCTAGGTAGAACGCTTATTGCCAATCAAATCCTAGCTGCCAATCAGAAAGGAGACAGCAAAGTAACCGTCAAAGTTATTGGTGATAGCTCACTTGGTCACATTATCTCTGTGGCTGATACTAAAGGACATGTCAAAGGCTACATTCAAAATACTGGCGTTGATATTAAGAAAACCGCTACTGGCGAAGTCATGGTTGGACCATTCATGGGTGCTGGTCAATTCGTTGTCATCACAGACTACGGTACAGGTAACCCTTACACTTCTTCAACACCACTTGTCTCAGGTGAAATCGGTGAAGATTTGGCTTTTTATTTGACTGAATCTGAACAAACACCTTCTGCCGTTGGGCTTAACGTTCTTCTTGACGACAATGACAAGGTCGAAGTTGCTGGTGGCTTTATGTTGCAAGTCCTTCCAGGTGCTTCTGAAGAAGAAATCAACCGCTATGAAAAACGTATCCAAGAAATGCCTGCTATTTCAAAACTTTTGGAATCTGACGACCACGTTGAAGCTCTTTTAAAAGCAATCTATGGCGAGGATGAGTACAAAGTCCTTGCTGAAGAAGAAATCGGCTTTAATTGTGATTGTTCACGTGACGTTTTGAAGCTGCTCTTGTCACTCTTGGCAAAGAAGAACTCAAAGCCATGAAAGACGAGGACCACGGTGCCGAAATCACTTGCCAATTCTGTGGTAAAACTTACAACTTCACCGAAAATGACTTGGAGGGATTAATCAATGACTAAACTCAGCTCATCATTTATGATTGGTGATGTTGAAATTCCTCACCGTACGGTGCTAGCACCCATGGCAGGAGTGACAAATTCTGCCTTTCGTATGATTGCAAAAGAATTTGGAGCGGGCTTAGTTGTCATGGAGATGATTTCTGAAAAAGGTCTCCTCTACAATAACGAAAAAACTCTTCACATGCTTCACATTGATGAAAATGAGCATCCAATGTCAATTCAATTATTTGGTGGTGACGCAGACGGACTTAAACGCGCAGCTGAATTCATCCAAGAAAATACCAAAGCTGACATCGTTGACATCAATATGGGCTGCCCTGTGAATAAGGTTGTCAAAAATGAAGCAGGCGCAAAATGGCTCAAAGACCCTGATAAAATTTATCACATTATCAATGAAGTCACTTCTGTTCTCGATATTCCATTGACTGTCAAAATGCGTACTGGCTGGTCAGATAGTGAGCTCGCTGTTGAAAATGCACTTGCTGCCGAATCAGCTGGAGTGTCTGCCCTTGCTATGCATGGACGTACACGTGAGCAAATGTACACTGGAACATGTGACCACGAGACACTTGCTCGTGTTTCAAAAGCCATTACCAAAATTCCATTTATTGGAAACGGTGATGTCCGTAACGTTCACGATGCTAAATACATGATTGAAGAAATCGGTGTTGATGCCGTTATGGTTGGACGCGCAGCCATGAACAATCCATACATCTTCACTCAAATCAATCATTACTTTGAAACAGGCGAAGAACTGCCAGACCTTCCATTTGTCAAAAAATTGGACATCGCAGAAGATCACCTCAAACGTCTCATCGACCTCAAAGGTGAAAAAATCGCTGTCCGTGAATTCCGTGGTTTAGCCCCACACTACCTCCGTGGTACCGCTGGCGCTGCCAAAATCCGTGGAGCCGTCTCACGCGCAGAAACTATTGACGAAGTCAAAGAAATCTTTAACAGCTTACGATGATTGGGAAATTTCACCGATAACAAACCCAAAAACAGCTACTAAGTTAAACTTAGCAGCTGTTTTATTTATTATTAAGCAATATCAAATTTGAGTTTCCCTTTAGAAACGCCGATTTTAAGGGTATTTCCACTTGCCAATTCGCCTGATAGAATAAGCTCTGATAATTCATCTTCAACTTTATCTTGCAGAGTACGGCGAAGCGGACGAGCTCCCATTTCTGGGTCGTATCCAATTTCGGCTAAATATTTCAATGCTGATGGTTGGAATTTTAGCGTAATATCTTTTTCAGCTAGTGTCGCAATCAATGGTTTAACCATGATTTTCACGACATCACGCATATTTTCTTGAGTTAAGTTGTGGAAAACAACCTTTTCATCAATACGGTTGATGAATTCAGGTCGGTAAGCTTTTTTGAGTTCTTCCATGATGCGTTTTTGCATTGCCTCATAATCATGAGCCATATCACGCGCACCAAAACCAACTGTCTTTTCATCACGCAAAGCGGTTGCCCCAAGATTTGATGTCATGATGATAATCGTGTTTGAAAAATCAACTTTACGACCACGACTATCCGTCAGCACACCGTCATCCAACACTTGGAGAAGCACATTGAAAATATCTGGGTGGGCTTTTTCAACTTCGTCAAATAGAAGCACAGAATAAGGTTTGTTGCGAACTTTTTCAGTCAATTCGCCACCTTCTTCGTAACCGACATATCCTGGAGGAGCTCCGTTAAGACGACTCGCCGCAAATTTTTCCATATACTCAGACATATCAAAACGGATAAGAGCAGATTCATCATCAAATAGCAGTTCTGCTAGTGCTTTAGCCAACTCTGTTTTACCAACACCCGTTGGACCCAAGAACATAAACGACCCAATCGGACGTTTGCCTGTACGAATGCCCGCTTGATTACGACGAATAGCACGACTAATCGCTGAAATAGCTGAATCTTGGCCAATCACACGCTTATGGAGTTCTTTTTCGAGGTTCAAATATTTCTTACTATCTGCCTGTGTCATTTTCTCAACAGGAATACCTGACAAACGACTGAGCGTTGCCATAATATCATCTTCTGTCACAGCAGTTGGTTTACGATTTGGCTTCTTGCGTGACTCTTTCAGCAATTTCGTTGCCAATTTGAAATCACCTTCCAAAATAGCTTTATCAGCAGGTGTCAAAGTAGCTGGCGCTTCTTTTTTCACCAAACCTTGAACCGTTGCACTTGCTTCATCAAGCAAATCAATCGCTGAGTCAGGAAGATTTTTACTTGTCAAATAGCGATGCGCAGCTTTGACAGCCGTTAAAACAGCTTCGTCAGAAATCACCACATTATGAAAATCTTCATATGATTTCTTTAACCCAAGCAAGATTTGGTAAGCATCTTCAACACTTGGTTCTTCAATGGTAATCTTAGCAAAACGGCGAGAAAGCGCCGCATCTTTTTCAAGATGTTTTTGATATTCTTCTTGCGTTGTCGCACCAACCATATGAAGCGTACCACGCGCAAGCGCTGGTTTTAGAATATTAGCCGCATCCAAAGTGCTGTCAATTCCAGAGCCTGAACCCATAATCGTATGCACTTCGTCAATGAAAAGAATAATATGACCGTCTTCCTCAATATCTGAGATGATTTGGTTCATACGTTCTTCAAAATCACCACGGAATCGCGTACCAGCCACAACGCTCATCATATCAAGCTCTAGAACACGCATGTCTTGGAGTTCATACGGAATCGCACCATTGACAATTCGCTGTGCCAAACCGTAAGCAAGAGCCGTTTTACCAACACCAGCTTCCCCTACTAAAACTGGATTGTTTTTCGTTTTGCGGCTAAGTACCTGCACCATACGAGAAATTTCTTTTTCGCGACCGATAACAGGTTCTAATTTTCCTTGACCTGCCATCTCTGTCAAATCACGCGTGAAATCTGACAAATCCCCCGCTGTTGACTGTGGTTTCATCATTTCAGAAAAAGCACCGCCCATTGTCGCTTTTTTCGGCTTACGAAGCCCATGAATAGCCTTGATATTTTCCTTTGTAAAACCAGCATTACGTGCCAAACTCTTACGCAAATCAATCAAACGAGCAGCGTCACCGTCTTCTTTATTTTTAAAACCAACAACTTCTAGCAAACGTGTGGCAAATAAATCAAGGTTTAACAACATCGCATAAAGCACGTGTTCTGTCCCGATTTCGTTACCGCCAGTCACCTGACAAATAGACTCAGCAAATGCTAAAACGTCACTAAGAGCTTTAGATTGTTCTACAAAATGAACTATGTCAACGTCCGTTAACGGTGATTTCCCAATGGCTAAAACAGCTGCCGCTTCATATTCTTCATAGGCGATTTTAGTTTGGTATTCCGCAAATGTTAGCCCTGCGACTGAGTCATGGATAGCAACCATAGCTAAAAGGACGTGCCAACTTCTAAATATGGGCTTTCAAAACGCGCTGCTTGGTATTGAGCAACACTGAAAACCTCTTGCATTTTTATCGAATACTCACTCATAAATGGAATCCTTTTCTATCTAATCTTTGTAAAATTTTCCGCAACATACGTGCCCTAATCTCTGGAGCATCTTTGCCAAGAACATCATCCGAAGCTGTTGCTAAAATCAAATTTCCTTCACGTTCAGTAATGATTTTTTCATCAAACAGCAACTGAATCAAATCCGTGAAAACCTGCTCACTAATACGTTCACCAATGTTTGCCATAAGATTACCAAACATTTGATGTTGATCTGAAAAACGCACTCTGGCAATGCGGATATAACCTCCGCCACCACGTTTACTTTCGACAGTATAACCACGACTTTCCGTGAAACGCGTTTTAATCACATAATTAATCTGGCTAGGAACAACTTGAAAGGTATCTGCCAAGTTTGACCGCTTAATTTCGGCAATACCTGATTGGGCAAGTAATTGCTTAATGTATTCTTCAATACTATCAGATGTATTTTTTGCCATTAGCTTCCTCCTTTTCAAGATTAATGACCATTTCCAAATAGACTATCTTTGACTATAACTGACTATCATTATAACAAAAATATCCTTTTTAGGGGAAAATAAGCCCTACTAATTTAGATAAATTTAATATCATCATCTCAAGTTTCATAAAAATAAAGTCAATCACACCAATCCAGTATATTGAGCAAGTAAGAATTGAGTGCATTAACCACTGTGTACGCTTTGGCAACTCCCCTAATCGCTTGCGAAAGAATGTGCGTTAGCGTATTGTACCAAGTTCTTCTTTTGATTATCGTGCGCAACATAGTAAATCTTGTTGTAATTCACTTTAGCACAGCTATACGTAAAAAATGGATAGAGAAGCATCTTGATGATAATGAAAAATAGTTGTCCTTCTCTGAGACATTGCAAAGTTGTGAGCGATGATAAAAAGTACCTTAGCTTTGGCCGGCAAGGTGCTTTTCTTGTACTCAGATATTACTCTGAAATTCTCCTTGCTGTTGTTATAGCATGAGCTAACATCTCTTGTCAAAGAAAGGCACTCAAATAGTCAATCACACCAATCATGATACTATTTTCAGCCTAAAACAATCACCGAAAGACAGATTTTGGTTGTGTTTGCTCAAGAGATAGGATACAATAAAATCTGTAACAAATGAAAGGTTTCAAGTAAATGAACTATATTATTACATTTTTGATTTCCATGCTTCCTCTTGTAGAACTTCGTGGCGCTGTTCCTTATGCAATCGCCACTGGTATTCCAATGTGGCAAGCACTTATTATCGGCGTTGTCGGTAATATGCTCCCCATCCCAATTATCTTCTTCTTCGCACGTCGTGTGCTTGAATGGGGAGCAGATAAACCAGTTATCGGTGGTTTCTTTACTTGGTGTTTGAAAAAAGGTCACAGCGGTGGTAAAAAACTAGCTGCGACTGCTGGTAACCGTGGACTATTTATCGCCTTATTACTCTTTGTTGGTATCCCCATTCCTGGAACAGGAGCCTGGTCCGGAATATTAGCCGCATCAATCCTCGATTGGAACTTCAAACAAAGCGTCGTTGCAGTTATGCTCGGGGTTATCCTCGCAGGACTAATCATGGGAACACTAACAATTCTCGGCTTAGGAGCATTTAGCTAAAAAGAGCTTAGGAAGCAAACCAAGCTCTTTTAATATTGTTTTTTATCAACTGTTAGCAAGATTTCTCAAGCATACAAAACCACCTGAGATTTCTATCTCAGATGGTTATTTTATTAGCAAGCTATTCTTATTTGTTAAGTGCTGCTGCCATTGTTGCTGCAACTTCTGATTCAAAGTCGTTAGCTGCTTTTTCGATACCTTCACCAACTTCAAAGCGAGCAAAAGTGATAACTTTAGCATTTACTGAATCAAGGTATTGTTCAACAGTTTTGCTGTCATCCATGATGTAAACTTGTGCAAGAAGTGTGTATTGTTGGTCAACTTTAGTGTTATCAAGCATGAAGCGATCCATTTTACCAGGGATGATTTTATCCCAGATTTTTTCTGGTTTGCCTTCTGCTTTTAGTTCTGCCTTGATATCTTCTTCAGCTTGAGCGATTACTTCATCAGACAATTGTGATTTAGAACCGAATTTCAAGTGTGGAAGAGCTGGTTTGTTAACCATTGCACGTGATTCGTTATCTTGATCGATTTTGTGGTTCATTTGAGCTAATTCATCGTGAATGAATTCTTGATCAAGTTCTTCGTATGAAAGAACTGTTGGTTTCATAGCTGCAACGTGCATTGAGATTTGCTTAGCAAGAGCTTCGTCGCCACCTTCAATAACAGTTACAACACCGATACGTCCACCGTTGTGTTGGTATGCACCAAAGTGTTGATCATCAGTTTTTCGATAAGAGCGAAACGACGGAATGAAATTTTTTCACCGATAGTCGCAGTTGCATTAACATAAGCTGCTTCTAAAGTTTCACCTGAAGTCAAAGTAACTTTAAGTGCTTCTTCGTTATTAGCTGGTTTTTGTTCAGCGATAGCTTTAGCTGTTTCTTTAACCAATTCAACGAATTGTGCGTTTTGAGCAACGAAGTCAGTTTCAGCGTTAACTTCAACAACTGCTGCAACGTTACCGTCAACATAAAGGCCAGTCAAACCTTCAGCGGCTACGCGGTCAGCTTTTTTAGCTGCTTTAGCCATACCTTTTTCGCGAAGCAATTCAATTGCTTTCTCCATGTCACCATCAGTTTCAACAAGTGCTTTTTTAGCGTCCATGACACCAGCACCTGATTTTTCGCGCAATTCTTTTACTTGAGCTGCAGTAATTGCCATTTTTTTATGTCCTCCAGGATTTTTTTGTTTTCCAAAATAATAAAAACGAGACAGAGCGGTTTGCTTTCTGCCCCGTTTTAAAGCATATCAAAGACTGTTAAGCCTTAAAATCTTATTCGTTGTCGCCTTCTACAACTTCAACAATTTCTTCGATTGAGTCAGCTTGTGCTTCTGATGCAAAATCAACATCTGCATCTTCACCTTGACGTCCTTCGATAACAGCATCAGCCAATTTAGATGTAATCAATTTAACGGCACGGATAGCGTCATCGTTTGCTGGGATGATAACATCGATATCATCTGGATCAGCGTTTGTATCAACCATTGCAACAACAGGGATACCAAGTTTTTTAGCTTCTTTAACAGCGATTTGTTCTTTGTGTGGATCAACAACGTACATTACGTCTGGGATACGAGGCATATCTTCGATACCACCCAAGAATTTTTCAAGACGAGCACGTTGTTTGTTAAGAAGAGCAACTTCTTTCTTAGGAAGAACTTCAAAAGTTCCATCTTCTTCCATGCGTTTGATTTCTTTCAAACGAGCGATACGTTTTTGGATAGTATCCCAGTTTGTAAGAGTTCCACCCAACCAACGGTGGTTGATGTAGTATTGACCAGCACGTTCTGCTTCTTCTTTAACAGCATCAGCAGCTTGCTTTTTAGTACCAACAAACAAGATAACAGCGTCGTTAGCAGCTGCATCACGAACGAATTCGTAAGCTACATCAGCCATTTTTACAGTTTGTTGAAGGTCAATAACGTGGATACCGTTACGTTCTGTGAAGATGTATTTAGCCATCTTAGGGTTCCAGCGACGAGTTTGGTGACCAAAGTGAACACCAGCCTCAAGAAGTTGTTTCATTGAAATTACTGCCATGAGTAGTTTCTCCTTTTTTATAATGTTTTTCCTCTCCCAGACTTCATCTTGCAAACCTACCCATAAAGAGCAACAGGTTCACAATACATCCAGAATGAGTATTTGTTGCATAAAACAACTGTTATAGTTTACCATAAAACCCCTATTTTGACAAGTCAAATGCAACCTTAAAAAAGCTTTTCTTTAAAGTATTTTGGCACTACCTCCTATCATTAAATCTCTGCCATAATAAATTCTTATTTCCTTATCCTTATCACAAAAACAAAAGCCCGACAGAGTCGGGCTTTTGGCGTAAACACATTATATAAAGGCGGTAGACGGATTTGAACCGACGATCAAGCTTTTGCAGAGCCGTGCCTTACCACTTGGCTATACCGCCATAACAAATAATATTCTACCTTAAAATCTAAGCGGCGTCAAGTAAATTTCTTAAATTCTGAACTTATCTACCAATTCTATTTCCCTTGTAAAATACGGCATTTATGCTATAATACTAAAAATCTTTGGAGGTGTTTTATGAAAAACTAAGTCCTAACAGTCATATTCGCGTACTCAGCCCGTCAGATTCAATTGCTCGCTTGGGTGGATTTGAAGCCAATCTTTCTGCCAAAGAAACGTTAGAAAATCTAGGATTTCGTGTGTCATTTTCAGAGCATTATTTAGAATCTGATATGCTCTATTCTTCTTCAATCAAGAGCCGTATTGCTGATTTGCACGCTGCTTTTGCTGATGACTCTGTTGATGCTATTCTGGCTACGATTGGTGGTTTTAATTCTAACGAACTATTGCCTTATCTTGACTACGACTTAATTGCCAAACACCCTAAAATTATCTGTGGGTATTCGGATTCGACAGCTTTTTTGAATGCTATTTTTGCTAAAACTGGAAACCTCACTTACATGGGACCGTCGTATTCTAGTTTTAAAATGAAAGAAGGTCAAGATTACCAAAGCAAGGTTTGGTTAAACGCTATGACAAAATCAGCTTATGACCTTGTTCCAAGTCAAGAGTGGTCAAGCGACCTTTGGTATGACCCAACACAACCACGTCATTTTATGCCAACAGAATGGAAAATTTACAACGCAGGGAAAGCTTCTGGCACCATTATTGGTGGAAATTTATCTACTTTTGGACTTCTTCGCGGAACACCTTACGCCCCTCAAGTCAACGATTATGTCCTTTTCTTAGAAGAGGCAGAAGAAGATGACTATCATGAGTTTGACCGCAATTTAGCAGCCATTTTACAAGCTTACCCCAATCCAAAAGCGGTGCTTATCGGACGCTTCCCAAAGGAATGCCAAATGACACCCGAAATATTAACCTATATCCTAGACAAGCACCCACTTCTTAAAACCATTCCTGTCATGTATGACCTTGATTTTGCCCACACTCAGCCACTCTTTACAATCACTATCGGCGCACAAGCAAGCATTGACACTGACACTTTAAGCATTCACATCGAGGAATAAATACCCTAAAAAAGAATAATTAAAATATTTTCATTTGCAGATTTGTAAATAAAGCGATTTCACCAATTCCTCTGCTAAAATGAGGTTATAATCTATGGAGGAAATCTACTATGCTGAAACGCTTATTTAATTTATTACCTATTCTTATCTTTTTGCTTTTGCCACTTATTTTATAAGCAACCCTTACTAATAAACTTTAAAATAAACTCTTTTCATGACACAAAAAAAGCCAAGCAAAAATGCTCAGCTTCAAACTTTTTCAACAAATCACCAAATGATAACGCGGTCTTCTGGTGCGCGCCACATTGGGTCACCTGCTTTGATGTCAAATTCTGTGTGGAATTCATCAAAGTTTGTCAATGTAACATTGGTACGAAGTTTTCCTGGTGCATGAACGTCAATGCTTGCTAACATTTGCATATATTCATCACGCGCTTTCATGCGCCAAATCGTTGCAAAGTTGATGAAGAAATCACGTGCTGAGAAATCCTCGTCTTGTTTTGCGGCTTCGAGTGCACAAGCCACACCACCAAGGTCAGCCACATTTTCAGAAACGGTTAATTTACCATTGACTTTCGCACCATATGAATCTAAACCGTCAAATTGGTCAACGATTTTATCCGTACGTTCTGTAAAGGCTTGGTAATCTGCTTCTTTCCACCAGTTATTGAGGCTACCATGTTCATCAAATGATGCACCGTTGGTATCAAAAGCATGTGAAATTTCATGGGCAATAACCGCACCAATACCACCATAGTTAGCAGATGAACTTTGTTCTAAACTGTAAAATGGGGCTTGTAAGATCGCCGCTGGAAAGACAATCTGATTTTGTTGTGGGTCATAGTAAGCATTAACCATATGGGCAGGCATATGCCATTCACTACGGTCAACAGGCTTGTTCCATTTGCTCCAGCTATGTGCGATTGAAATTTTAGCAAGGTTTTGCGCATTTTCAACTAATGACAACGAGTCATCAATGATTTTCTTAGCATAAGTTTCTGGCAATTTTTCAGGATAACCAATGTGTGGTGTAATGACGTTTAATTTAACAATGGCTTTATCACGTGTTTCTTTTGCTAACCAATCTGCTGACGTCAAACGTTTCTTGTAAACATCAATCATTGTCGCTACTTTATGTTCCACATCGGCTTTGGCTTCTGGAGAGAATTTTTGCCCAGCATACCAAAGACCAAGTGCTTGGTTATAAGGGCCCGAAGCTAAATAGTAAGATGCTTTTTTCTTATCCATAGCTTGTGGTGTCCCTGAAAGCGCACGACCATAAGCACCTGAAAGCACACGAATGTCATCTGTTAAGTAACCGTCAAACGCCCCCGTAGCTGCTAAAACCAAATCTGCCTTTAGCAAATCCCAGTTCTTTTCTGAATAATAGTCAGCAGCAAATTCTGTCCAGAAACGTTCTTCAGGAACAATCACTTTATCAGGAATTTCTCCCAAAATTTGCGTGAAAATAGCGTCCAAAGGCAATTCTGGTGCTAATTTTGTAAAATCAGCCCAATCATATGGGTGATAAAGTTTGACGTATTCAGAAGATTCTTCACGTGACAAAACATATTTAGCGACTTTGGCATCTAATGCAATCACCTTGTCAAGCAAGTCTTTCGTTTCTTCAGCTGAAAAACCAAATTTTGGCAATAATTCTTCTTGCATTTGGCGCCAGATAGCTAGTAATTCTTTACCTTTTTCGTTATCTTCGGCATAGTAAGTTGTATCAGGCAAGATTGTTCCAGGAGCTTCTGCCCAAAGAACATTAAGCTGCGCATTCATGAAATCTGGGGCAACACCAAGCGGAAATTCATTTGGTTTTCCTGCCATTTCAAAATCTGCAATTTTGCCTGCAAATTCAGCAAAAGAATCCAAGTTTTTGTATTCTTCGATCAATGGAAGAACTGGCGCGACACCAACTTCTTCACGTTTATCATAATCTGAAGTCATACGATGAAACTTGATATAGTTTTGTAAAATACTATCCTCTGGTACATCTTCGCCGCTAAGCCATTTATCTGTTGTTGCCAACATTAAATCTTCAATCTCATCGGCTAAATCTGAAAAACCACCTGTACGTGGTTTATCATCAGGAATAACGGCTGTTTTTTCCCATTCGCCATTGACAGCATCATAAAAATCGTCTTGATATCGAGTCATAAAAAATCTCCTTTAATCTATTAGAACCATTTTATCAAAAAAAGGTGAGAATAGCAGATATAAAGCACATTTGTCAGAAATTAAATAACAGACTTTCTGACACTTTTTGCTATACTTAGAGCAAGGAGGCAACTATGACTAAAAAACATTATAATTGGGCAACCCTGGGAACTGGTGTCATTGCTAATGAATTAGCGCAAGCACTTCAACAACAAGGGCGAAAACTCTATTCTGTTGCTAACCGCACTTATGATAAGGGGCTAGCTTTCGCTGAAAAATATGGCATTGACAAAGTTTATCAAACTATTGATGAGGTATTTGACGACCCTAACGTAGATATTATTTACATCTCAACGCCACACAATACACACATTAACTTTTTGCGCAAAGCCCTAGCAAACGGCAAACACGTCTTATGTGAAAAGTCAATTACGCTTAACGCTGACGAATTGGACGAAGCTATCAAGCTAGCTGAAGAAAATCACGTCATTTTAGCAGAAGCCATGACCATTTTCCATATGCCAATTTACCGCAAACTTTCAGAAATCATTGCGACTGGAAAACTCGGTGAATTGAAGCTCATTCAAATGAATTTTGGCAGCTACAAAGAATACGATATGACAAACCGTTTCTTTAATCGTCAGTTAGCTGGCGGTGCACTTCTTGATATTGGTGTCTATGCTCTTTCTTTTGTCCGTTGGTTTATGACATCAACGCCGACTCAAATTGCTTCCCAAGTAAAACTAGCTCCGACAGGAGTCGATGAACAAGCTGGGATTTTGCTAACTAACAGCCAAGGCGAAATGGCAACTCTGACGTTAAGCCTTCACGCCAAACAACCAAAACGTGGAACAATCGCCTACGATAAAGGTTATATCGAACTTTACGAATACCCTCGTGGGCAAAAAGCGGTGATTACATATACCGAGGACGGACATCAAGAAGTCATCGAAGCTGGAAGTACCGCACTCGCTCTTTCCTACGAAGTCGCTGACATGGAAAATGCCATTTCTGGTCAAGAAAATGCCATGCACCTCGACTACACCAAAGACGTCATGGACATTATGACAAAACTCCGCAAAGACTGGAACCTCACTTACCCAGAAGAAGAATGACAACACACAAAATGAGCAGGGAAATCTCCCCGCTCTTATATTTTCACCCAACAGATTCGCCTCAAAGTGCTATAATAAGCCTTAAAGAGAGAGTTAGAAGGGGATAAAATGGAAACTACACATACCAACCGAAAAAATGTGATTATTCGTTATGCTTGTTTAGTACTATTTATCATCCTTATGGGTATTGACATCTTTTTGGGAAAATCATTGTCTAGCGGAGTATCTAAACTGCTTATTTGCACATCATGTCTTGCTATTCTTGGCATGATTATCGCTGGTTATCGGTATGAATGTGATAAGTTTGCCCAAACAGACGACTTGACGCGTATCAGAACGCTCGGTGTTTCCATTAATCCACATAGCCGTCTTGGAAAAATCAGCTACGGTTTAGCCATTGTATTGATAATTACCATTCTGGTCATTATCCTGCTTGCTTGATAAATTTTCTTGATAAATGGCAAGTGTTTGATAAGGTTTTAAAGTGATTTTTTCAGAAAGGTTTGTTTCTGGATAATTGCTTAACAAAATTTGTCCTGACTGATAAGCTTCTGGCAAATCAAGCTCAACTTCTTTAGCAAAAAAATTATTCAACACCAACAACTGTTTTCCGTCAAAATGACGTTCAAACGCATAAATATAAGAATTATCTTGATAAGCTGACTGATAACTTCCTTCCGCAATAATTGGTAAGTCTTTTCTAAGACGAATCAATTGTTGATAGAAAGTGAAGATTGGTCCGCTTTTTTCATTTTCAACATTAATGTCACGATACGTTTTACCAACTTTCAACCATGGTGTGCCTGTTGAAAATCCCGCATTCTCTGAAGCATCCCATTGCATCGGCGTACGGCTATTGTCACGTGATTTTGCTTGAATAATGGCAAATGCTTCCGCTTCTGTCTTGCCTGATGTCAGTAATTCTTGGTAAGCATTTAAACATTCAACATCAACATAATCAGCCATGCTGTCATAATCTGGATCGAGCATACCAATTTCTTCGCCCATGTAAATATATGGTGTACCACGAGACAAATGAATAGCTGCCGCTAACATGGTCGCTCCCTCATTACGGAAGTTTTTAACATCTATGAAACGATTAATCGCACGAGGTTGGTCATGATTATTCCAGAAAAGTGCTGACCAGCCACCACCCTCACTCATTTTTTCCCCCAAGTGTGGAAAAGGGTTTTTAATTCTTCAAAATCAAATGATTTTAACGTCCATTTTTGACCATTTTCGTAGTCAACCTTAAGATGATGAAAATTGAAAACCATATCCAATTCATGACTGTCAGGGTTGCTATACTGGATACAATTTGGAATGTCTGTAAAGCTCATTTCACCAACCGTCATGCTATTGTCATCTTGACCAAATGTCGCTTGATTTAACATTTTCAAATAATCGTGCGCAATCGGACGGTCTGTGTATTCAGGTTTACCATCAAAAGCAGTATTATCTTTCAGCTCTTCATCTTTACCAATTAGATTAATCACATCGAAGCGAAATCCCTTGACACCTTTTTCACGCCAGAAATTAACCACCTTGAACAATTCCTCACGCACATGCGGATTGCGCCAATTCAAGTCAGCTTGTGTAATGTCAAACAAATGCAAATAATATTTGCCAGTATCACCAAATGGTGCCCAAGCATTACCACCGAATTTTGAAACCCAATTCGTCGGCGTATCACGTAAAATGAAGAATTCTTGATAATATTTGCCCCCAGCTAAAGCTTTTTGGAACCATTCATGCTCTATTGAACAATGATTCAAAACCATATCAAGCATCAATTCAATACCATGTTCCTTAGCTTTTTGACTTAATTCTTCAAAATCAGCCATTGTCCCAAATAAGGGATTGACCGCTGTGTAATCTGAAATATCGTACCCATTATCACGTTGAGGACTTGGATAGAAAGGGTTGAGCCAGATGACATCAACACCTAATTCTTCCAAATAGGGTAATTTTTCAATAATCCCACGCAAGTCCCCTACGCCATTGCCTGTCGTATCTTTATAAGATTTTGGGTAAATCTGATAAACGACTTTTCTCTTATCAAATGCCAATTTTTGCTCCTTTATCACAATTTACTTGCTGTAAAAATCGCTTCCCCACGCGCAACATCACACGGCAATTCTCGCGTAACATCCGTCTGGAAATCATTTTGATTGGTCACAATAACAGGTGTCACCACAGGATAGCTAGCCGCTTGAATAGCTGCCATGTCAAAACTAATCAAAGCATCACCAACCGACACTCTATCACCTTGCTTAACATGAGCCGTAAAGCCGTCTCCGTCAAGATTTACCGTGTCCATACCGATATGCATCAGCAATTCAAGACCTTCATCTGAAACCAAACCAATCGCGTGTTTTGTTGGGAAAAGAACTGACACTACACCGTCAACTGGCGCAACCAATTCTCCTTCTGTCGGTTCAATCACAACACCTTGTCCCATAACACCTTGGGCAAAAACAGGGTCTGGTGCTTCACTCAAATTTTTAGCGCGTCCTGCAAGCGGACTTTGGATAGAAATCACTGTTCCTGCAGGCACTTCCGCATCCTTTTTAGCCTCAACAACTGCCTGAACTTGTGAATTTTCATCTGACTTCACTTCATCTTCAGCTTTTGTCAAGAAACCAACACGACGGAAAATAAATGTCAAAACAAATGGAATAACAATTGCAATCACCATATCAATGGCAAATAAGCCCATGTATTTTGCTTGAATCGAAAGAATACCTGGCAAACCACCGATACCAATCGCATTAGCCGTGATATTGAAACTTGTACAGAATAGCCCTGCAATACCTGAACCAATCATCCTGCAACAAATGGGTAAACATACTTCAAGGTAACCCCAAAAAGTGCTGGTTCTGTGACACCAAGATAAGCTGAAATCGCTGCTGGCAATGAAATTTGAGCTTCACGTTCATCATGACGATTCATCACATAAAACGCCAAAACAGCAGAACCTTGAGCAATATTTGACAAAGCAATCATTGGCCAAAGCCCAGTACCACCAGCATCCGCAATCAATTGTGTATCAATCGCATTAGTCATGTGGTGTAAACCAGTAATAACAAGTGGCGCATAAAGTGCACCGAAGATAGCACCAAAGAGCCATTTCACAGGACCAGTCAATCCAGCAAGTACCACTGCCGAAATACCTTTACCAATTGTCCAACCAATCGGACCAAGCACCGTATGTGCCAAAATCAATGCTGGAATCAATGATAGAAACGGCACAAAAATCATCGAAATCACTTCTGGAATATGCTTACGCCAGAACCGTTCCAGGTAAGCCAAAGACAACCCTGCCAACAGCGCTGGAATAACTTGAGCTTGGTAACCAATCTTTTGAACCGTAAAGAAACCAAAATCCCAAGTCCAGTTTGCCGCAATTTCAGCAGCTGATGTGCTGGCAACATTATAAGCATTTAACAGTTGGTTTGGAGAAATCAAACAAATCCCCAGAACAATCCCCAGAATCTGGCTAGTTCCCATTTTACGTGTCACAGACCAGACGATTCCTACTGGTAAATAGTGGAAAATCGCTTCACCTGGCAGCCACAAAAATGAGTTCACACCAGACCAAAATTGAGAAACCTCAACAATCGTCTTACCATTCAATGCTGACCATTCAACACCTTCAAGAATATTACGAAAACCTAAAATCAAACCACCAACGATAATCGCTGGAATGATAGGTGTAAAAATTTCCGCCAACATTGCAAGCGCACGTTGTAACCAATTTTGATTTTTCTGCGCAGCTGATTTAGCCGCTTCTTTTGATACCCCTTCGATACCAGAAACCGCTGTAAAATCATTATAAAAAATAGGAACATCATTTCCGATAATTACTTGGAATTGCCCTGCATTTGTAAATGTCCCCTTAACCGCAGGGATGGCTTCCAAACGCTTAACATCCGCCTTACTCTCATCATTTAAAACAAAACGCATCCGCGTCGCACAATGCGTTACCGCCGCAATATTTTCTTTCCCGCCGATAGCTTCAAGCATTTCACGGGCATCTCTTTCAAATTTTCCCATATGTCTTCGGTAAAACCGACTCCTTTGTTAGTCTATAAATAGTTGCTAGCTTTATTTACAAGGTTATTGTAATCGTTTCCTATTTTGTCTGCAAGTTGTTTGCTGTAAATAAGCACATTTTTTCTTGATTTTTTCCAAGTCGTATGGTAATTTAAAAACAACTTTATAAAACTAAAGGAATTTCTCAACATAACTCATGAAAAAATACGAACAAATCTTTAAAGACCTTGAACACGATATTACCTCTGGCATTTACCAAGCTGGTGACTATCTCCCCACCGAAAACGAGCTAACCCAAACCTACCATATGAGCCGTGACACTATCCGCAAAGCGCTTAGTCTCCTTGCTGAAGCAGGGCTCATCCAGAAAATTCATGGTTCTGGCTCTCAAGTCATCAAACACGAGCAGATTGATTTTCCCGTTTCACAGCTCACAAGCTATAAAGAACTGGTCGATGCTCACCATATCAATTCCAAAACCAATGTCATTGCCATTGATAAACTTATCGTTGATGAAAAATTAGCTGCGCTGACAGGTTTCAAGAAAAATAACCTTGTCTGGCGAATCATTCGCCAACGTGTCGTTGACGGCACCGCTTCTGTCCTTGACATTGATTATTTAGACAAAAAAATCGTGCCAAATATGACACGAGAAATCGCCGAACAATCCATTTACGATTACCTTGAAAACCAACTCCACCTCATCATCGCTTTCGCTCAAAAAGAAATCACCATTGACCAGCTAACTGACCGTGACAAACTACTCCTTGACATCGGTGCCGAACACCACGTTGTCTCTGTCAAATCAAAAGTTTACCTCGCCAACAAACACCAATTCCAATTCACCGAAAGCAGACACAAACTCGAAAAATTCCGCTTCGTTGACTTCGCAACCCGAAAACCACAGTAACACGTGACACCTATTTGAGAATAAAAAAACGCAGTCTCTCCCATATCTCGAAAGTTTTGAAATACCTTGGATTTCCTGCTGAACTGTCAGCCTACACTCACAGCGCCTAAGGGGATTATCAAAAAGAAACTAGTTACAAATAATTATTGTTACTAGCCAATTTCAGAATGATTTGTGAACGAAGCGAGCACAAAAACGATACTTACTGCTGTTCACATAGCCTGAACCTAGAAATTGAAAAGCGAAAAAGCTAAGAAAGGCATTAAAAATTTTCTTCAATCAAAAAGCAGCTGGATATAAAATGTCCAGCTGCTTTTGCATTAATGTCGTAATCTGCGGTAAACATTTACCACCAATAAAAGCACGATTAGAATAAATATTACAAGGAATGGTGCAACCATCAAAGGTTTTACCTGAGAAGTAACACCATTAAGTGATTTTAAATTATTAATTTTGAAACTCGAACTATCAGCAGCAATTGTGAATGAAGAAGTAATATCAGTTTTTTCAGTACCATTTACAAGGTAGACCTTGGTATCTTTATTGTAAGTTAAACCAGTTGAAAGTGTATCTGATAATTCAAGATAGTATTCATCATACGAAGCAAGATTATCCGGTAATGTAGCAGTCAATTGGAAAGGTACTGAATCGTTAATATCGTAATCAGCAGAATCTTGCCAACCAGTAGTTTCACCAGTTGTATCGTTAATATCTTTTAGATTTTTCTCAACAGTTGGAACACTTGTCCTAGATTCTACAAATTTCATCTCCTATAATCGTGAATTTATCCGCTCACTTGTCGAAAGTAGACATTTCTCGCTTTTAACTGCAAAATTTAATAACAAATCGCCCTTAGGTAACAATGTATTACGAAGCACACATTAGTCACTCTTTATGTTCTCACAAGTTTATAACTACATGTTATAGTAGCATCAAAAAGCCTAACATAGACAACGGACCTAACCCCAAGAATTAGACAAGAATCTAACAATTGGGGTTAGGTTTATTATACGTGTTAGGCTTTTATTCATGAAATTTTCTGTGGACAAGTCAAAGTATTCTGCAAATACGTAAAAAAAGCCGAAAATCACCAGCTTTTTTACACAGATATCAACACTTATTCACAACCTGTGGATAAGTATGGTTATACATTGGGGATAACTTGTGTATAAATACCTAAATAATCCTATAATATCAATATTTATCACTACTCCACAAAATTTGAAAACACCTTGTTGATAACTCATTTTTTCACAAGAAGAAGTTACCTCAAAACTTACTAGAAACCTTACCCTAAAGGGAGTTCTAAGATTTTCACAAAAAAAGAGTTGTGTACTTTTCCACAGCTATTATTCTTGACTAAACTTCCACAAGTTAGGAGAAATTGCCCAAAATTTACTCTTTTCTGTGCTATTTTTCGTTACCTATGGCTTAAATTTACTATTTTTCTACTCATTTTGCGGTTCAAAACAAAAAAGAAAGAACCCCACTAGCGGAGTTCTTTCAGGAGATTATGAAAAAGAAAAGTTTTAGGATTGTTTACAGTATATAAAGACTTGCTTAAACTTACCTTAAGCTAAAAAATTATTTTTCCGAATAAGGATAGCCCAAATGTTCATAAGCTTTTTCAGTTGCCACACGACCAGTACGAGTGCGCATAATAAAGCCTTTTTGAATCAAATACGGCTCATACATATCCTCAACAGTATCACGCTCTTCAGCGATATTAACGGATAGCGTTCCTAAACCGACAGGACCACCGTTATAAACCTCAATCATGGTACGCAAAATTTTCTGGTCAATGTAATCAAGCCCCTCATGGTCAACATCTAACATCGTCAATGCTTTATCGGTAATATCTTTTGTGATAATACCATCTCCCATAATTTGGGCGTAATCACGTACACGTTTTAAGAGACGATTAGCAATACGAGGTGTTCCACGACTACGTCGTGCCAATTCTTGGGCAGCTTCATGGACAATTTCCATTTCAAAAATATCTGCCGTGCGTTCAACAATTTCTGTCAAATCTTCAACGTCATAGTATTCCATATGCCCAGTAATGCCAAAACGAGCACGTAAAGGATTAGAAAGCATACCAGCACGTGTTGTCGCACCAATCAGGGTAAACGGCGGTAAATCCAAGTGAACACTACGACTAGTCTCGCCATTGCCAATCATGATGTCAATATAAAAATCTTCCATGGCGCTATAAAGTACTTCTTCCACAGCCATTGGCATACGATGAATTTCGTCAATAAAAAGCACATCACCAGGTTCCAAATCATTCAAGATAGCAACCAAATCACCAGCTTTTTCGATAGCAGGTCCAGATGTCTGTTTTAAATTCACCCCTAATTCATTAGTAATCACAAATGCCATTGTCGTTTTACCAAGACCTGGAGGTCCAAACAATAGCACATGGTCCAAAGACTCGTCACGTAATTTTGCTGCCTCAATAAAGATTTTTAGCTGATTTTTAACCTTATCTTGTCCGATATATTCTTTTAAAAACTGAGGACGAAGCGTGCGCTCCGCAAATTCCTCATCACCCATAATATCATTATCTAAAATTCTGCTCATACCCTTATTATACCAAAACCAAGACCTACAGTGAATTGTTTAACTAGGAAATCCCACTAATACAATGATAACCAGCAATTTTATTAATAAAAAAGATCGAAGAATAAATTTTCTTCAATCTCACTTCCTTAAATTAAATCATCACGGCTGACTTGTTCAAACTTTTGGTCACCGTCATTTAATTTATCCCAAATGACAACCTCACCAGCTTTCAACGACTTTTGAACGTCAATGATACGTTGATTAGAAGAACCACGGAATTGCAACATTAAATTTTTCTTGGTAATATCAAAACGTCCGTCAACCAAAATATCGATTAAGCTAAGCATTTCCAGCTTATCTGGCGTTTCTTGCATCATTTCTTCCCATGTATAACCTGTCCAAGACCAAATGTCCTTTTCAGGCAATTCACGACGCACACGTTTGATTAATGGCAACAGAATCCCCGTATTAAGAAATGGTTCACCACCAAGAAGCGTTAGCCCTTGAACATAAGGTTGTGCCAAATCAGCCATGATTTGCTCTTCAAGCTCTTGTGTATAAGGCATACCAGCCTTGAAAGACCACGTTGCCGCATTGTAGCATCCTTTGCAGTGAAACATACACCCAGAAACATAAAGAGAATTGCGTACACCCTCACCGTCAACAAAGTTAAAAGCTTTGTAGTCAATGATTCGTCCTTGACTTAATTCCTCTGACTTCCATTCACCAGGCTCGGGAGTATTCCAATTTTTTTCTTCCATCCTAGCCTCTTTCTAGTTTTAATTTCCACTTATCCACAGGTTATTCTTCATCCAAATTTATCCAATAACGCTCGGTTGACTCACGGACATCCTCTAAAACACCACCATTTGCCAAAATCACTTTTCGGCTAGCAATATTATCCATGTGACAAGTCACCAAAGCTTGCTTGATATTTTTCTTTTTAGCTTCTAGTAAACCTAGATGAAGCTGTTCCTTAGCCAATCCCTTATGACGCTCTGACGGACGAATCGAATACCCAATATGTCCCCCCTTATTTAAGAGATTATCATTTAGACATAAACGTAAATGCAAAAATCCTAGAGCCCTTCCGTTATCACCAAAAGAAACAAATTGAATCGCTGGAACAAACGTTGACGGCACATCAATACCCATTTCACTTAATTGATTTCTTTCAATCCAGTCCTCATAAACAAAGTTATCCACAGACCAAAAACCGCCATCATGAGCAGATTGACTTGCCTCAAATTCTTTCATCATGTCAATAACAGCTGCTTTATCTGATAATTCAGGTCTTCGTAATTGCATAAACGGTACCTCTATTTGCTTTTCTTTTTAGCTTTTTCTAAAAACTGCGCTTTCAACTGATTAACACGCGCTTTTTTGTCAGTTTTCACATTTGAATGTTTTTCGTGAAAACGTTCAACTTGTTGCATACCCTTATAATCTAACTGATATTTTCCCATATGCTTTCCTTTCATTAAACTATCTATTAATACAATAAAGAAGCTGGGACAAATGTCTCCAGCTTCAATATGTCCTGAAACTGTCTAAACCATATTTATTAACGCGTTTCCATATTTGATATAAGTGATAAGAAGTCTCAAACAAGGAAAATGACTCGTTTAAAATAAGCAGGAAAAACTCCCGAATTGACAGGTTGGTGACTTTGTCAAGAACTGAGAGCCCTGTTATTTTCCCATTTTAAGCTTTATGTTTGCTGTAATCACCAGGATTTTTAATTGTTGAACCGTTCATGTGTTTCACACGAGCAGAAATTTCTTTGTGACGACCATTAACCATTGGACGGGCTTGTGGGTTTCCAAGATATCCACAAGTACGTTTAACAACATCTACTGTTTTCGGGTCGCTGTTACCACAGTTTGGACAAACGAAACCACGTTCAGTTGGTGTAAAGTCACCTTCAAATCCACAGCTATAGCAACGATCAATTGGCGTATTTGTTCCAAGGTAACCAACACGGCTGTAAGCATAATCCCAAACAGCTTCTAGAGCTTTTGGATTTTGTTGAAGAACTGGGTATTCACAGTAATGGATAAAGCCACCTGTTGCACCAGCTTCTGGATAAGCTTTTTCAAAGTCTAATTTTTCAAATGGTGTTGGATCCTTGCGAACATCATAGTGGAATGAATTTGTGTAGTATTCTTTATCTGTAATGTCTTTAACGATACCGAATTTTTCTGTGTCAAGACGGCAGAAACGGTCTGTCAAGCTTTCAGACGGTGTTGAATAGATTGAGAAATGATAATCAAATTCATCTGACCATTCTGTACACAATTTTTTCATCTTACGAATGATATCAACTGTGAATTCTTTGGCTTCTGGGTTTGTTTCCCATTCTGGACCATAAAAGACTGTACCAACTTCGTAAAGTCCGATATAACCAAGTGAAACCGTTGCACGGCGATGACGGAAAAGTTCATCAACATTATCATATCTGCCGAGACGTTACCAAAAGCACCGTATTGGTAAAGAATTGGCGCATTTGCTGGTGTCGCTTCTTTAACACGTTCTACACGGTAAACAAGTGCATCTTTAGCAATGCCCATACGTTCGTTGAAGATTTCCCAGAATTTATTGATGTCGCCATTTGATTCCATGGCAATACGTGGAAGATTTACAGTCACAACACCAAGGTTCATACGACCTGAGTTAACTTCGACACCATTTTCATCTTTCCAACCTTGTAAGAATGAACGACATCCCATTGGCGCTTTAAATGAACCTGTCAATTCAACGATTTTATCGTATGAAAGAACATCTGGATACATACGTTTTGTTGCACATTCCAAAGCTAATTGTTTAATATCATAGTTTGGCGTCCCCACTTCAAGGTTCAAACCACTCTTCAAAGTGAAGATAAGTTTAGGAAAAATAGCTGTACGATGTTCACTACCAAGACCTTTAATACGGATAGTTAGGATAGCTTTTTGGATTTCACGTTCAAACCAGTTTGTTCCCAAACCAAATCCAAGAGAAGTAAATGGTGTTTGTCCGTTTGATGTAAACAACGTATTGATTTCGTATTCAAGACTTTGCATAGCATCATAAATGTCTTTTTTCGTTTTTGTACAAGCATAATCTTCACGACGGTTTTCTGCTACCCAATCTTGAGCATCTTTAAGATGTTTTTTATAGTTAAGCTCAGCATATGGTGCCAAAAATTCATCGATACGGTCCGCTGTACAACCACCATATTGGCTTGACGCAACATTCGCAATGATTTGTGAAATTTGCGCGGTTGCAGTTTGGATAGATTTTGGACTTTCTACCTCAGCATTACCAATCTTGAAGCCATTTGCAAGCATACCCTTGAAATCAATCAAACAGCAGTTTGTCATTGGAGTGTACGGGCTGTAATCAAGGTCATGATAATGAATATCACCTTTTTGGTGAGCATTGGCAACATGAGCTGGCAGCATTTTAAGACCAATTGATTTACCAACAATACCTGCAGTCAAGTCACGTTGAGTATTAAAAACTTCACTATCTTTGTTGGCGTTTTCATTAACGACAGTTTGATCTTTGTTCAATAGTTTATCAATCGTAAAATTGATGTCTGTCGCTTGAGAGCGCGCAAAATCACGTTTTGTACGATAATTAATATATTCTTGTGCAATCGCATATTCATTTGCTTCTAGAAGCTCATGCTCAACGATATTTTGAATTTCATAAATTTTGACATTATCTTTGAAGCGATCAAAAATTTCAGCAATGATGTTATCTGAAATAGTTTCCAATTTTGCTTCAACAACTGGTGACATTTTTGTCACATTAATACTTGCTTTTACTAAAGCATTATAAATTTTATCTGCATCAAAGTTTACAGAACGTCCATCACGTTTGATAACTTTAACAGCTGGTTGAGTCGCAATTGTTTCTTTTTCTAATGTAATCATATGAACACTCCTTCTCACTCGTCTATTATAACACGTAAGAAAAAAAATCAATATCTTGTGGTCGTTTTTTTATTAGACCACAAGATATTGCGTTTATCCTCTATTTTTATGATAGACGGTAAAGCCTGATACACCGCTGATTGAGACCTCTTCATAGTTTGAAGAAATATCATTTTTATTGTATCAGAAATTTTTCATCATTATTAACAACAATATACGACGCTAGATTTTGTAATAATTCATCTTCTAATGTTTTTTCATTAGATGTTTTAGTCGTATTCACAACAGGCGATGTAAATTGTGAACTGCTTGCTAACTGACTCTCAATCCCAACCTTAGATGATGTGTCCCAAACGTAAATCGTATCATCACTAGATGTTTGCTTCTTCAAATAGCTTGCAATCGTTGAACGCTCACTATCAGTACTAGCTGACAAAAGATGAGAAACCACAGGTTGTCCCACACCAATGACAAGCACCAAAATCGGCAAATAAAGATGACAACTTAGATATAATCCAAAAATACCATTGTCACCACAAGATGATTTCTTACGACGATGTGATATTTTCGTCAAGCTGCGTTGATAACGTTCACCCAATGCCATTGCGGTTAACAACAAACCAAAAGGCAATACTGTTAACAAATGATAGAAATGATAACTTTGTGACAAAAGGTCCATAACTAAGAAGCCTAAGAAAACAAGGAAGATAAGCCATTTAGATACCTTGTCACTAGCTCCCTTAGTGATTTTTCCAAAAGTAAGCGCACCAAGTAAAATCCCTGAAACTAGAGCTACAACAACTTGGAATAGCAATGTCAAGATAAAATTACTATCATTTGTCGCAAAATACGTAAATTGATAAACAATTGCTTGAGAAATATAGGATGACAACACCTGCAAATTCAGGATAAAGTAACCAACTGTGTAAAAGACAAGAATTGTTCCGAAAATGATACACAATAATTGATATAATCCTCGAGCAAAATGCTTTTGTGTTAAATTATAAACGATAATGGTTAGGAAAGAAAGCCCCCAGAACACCAAAGTACGTGGCTCTAAAAGCATTGCTGCTGCGCCAGCAAATCCATAAAGGATAAAGGCTTCGTCTTTAATGATATCCGCAAAATATTTTGTTAGGAACCACAAAGATACCATAACAAATGGCGTCGCAAATTGGATAGGATACAAACCACCAAAACCAAGAGCAACGTTTAATAGGTAAAAAATACCACTAAAAGCAACTGCTACACGTTGGCTACTAGTAAAGTAATTAACCAATTTATAGAAATAGATTCCTGATAAGTAGAACGTTACAATTTGAATTGGCACCAACCACAACGTAGAACCAAGATAGTAAGCCAAAGCAATCAAAGCATAATAAAGGAAGCCACCTGTCGCAAACATATCTGTAAACGGAAGTTGTCCTTTGGTAAACATTAAACCAATGTAAAGGTTTTGAGATTGCACACTATTTGCCATATCTGTAAAGACTGGTATTGATACCGACAAACAACTAACAACAACACTCAATATTAAAAGGTAAAGTTTATGAGGTTGTGGGACCTTTGTTCTTCTAGACGCCTCTTGGTGACTTTTGTTCTCACTAACCTTACGAACTGAACGACTTGAACGGCTGTAAGATTGTGCAGTACTCTGATCTACATTTACTTGTTCTGATGTATTCACTTATTCTCTCCTTGAATTGTCATACTTTAAGTATAACAGAAACTAATCATTAGTCAATTTGGGGAGTATAGCACAGTAAACTAAAATTTCCCTAAAACGGTGATAAGGTTTGGTTTTATAGCGCTTCAAGAAGCTTCTTTCTTCTTTGCTCAAACACGCTTTCTTTGCCATGATTCACACCTCCTTTACTTAGTATTCGTAAAAGAGCATGAAAAAAAGCATAGGCATAACCTATACTTCCCTTCAACATATCAAGACAATATTAGTCCTCATCTAAAAGCTATTGAAAACTTCTTCAATCATATCCCACTCAGCATCTGAATCTTCAGGAATTGGTTGAAGGTCACCTTCAGTTCCATCTTCATTTTCAGTAAATGAGTAAGCTTGAATTTCAATTTGTCCTTGTTCATCTTCTTCAGCACCCGCTGGTACCAAGAGAACGTAGTTTTTCCCAAACTCTTCACGTCCATCAATAGTCAAAAGAATTTCAAAAAGTGTTTCATTACCTTGATCATCTACCAGTGTAATAACTTCATGTTCGTGATCGTGATTATGGTTATGTGCCATAAAGTTTCTCCTTTAATGAATTAATGATTAGATTAAAACATTCTATCTAAATAATTTTGCAAAATAAGCTGCGCAGCCAATTTATCAATAACTTTCTTACGTTTTCCACGGCTAACATCAGCTTGTTCAACCAACATTCGCTCTGCTTGAACAGTTGTCAAACGTTCATCTTGATAATCAACAGGAATATTGAAAAGTTCGTTGATTTTATCACCGTATGCCTTACTAGCTTCTACGCGAGGACCTTCTGTGTTATTCATATTTTTAGGCAAACCAACAACAAACTTATCAACCTTATACTGTTTAACTAACTCTTCAAGTCGTTCAAAACCAAATTCGCCAGCTTCTTCGTCAATTCTGACAATTTCTACGCCCTGTGCTGTAAATCCTAGCGGGTCACTGATAGCAACACCAACTGTCTTTGAGCCAACGTCTAGTCCCATAATTCTCATTTCAAGTCAATTCCATTTCCTTTGAGATAGTAGCGGACAAGCTCTTCAACAATTTCATCTCGTTCGTATTTACGAATTTGATTTCTGGCATCATTGTAACGAGGAACATAAGCAGGGTCCCCACTTAAGACATAACCAACAATCTGATTGATTGGATTATACCCTTTTTCATCGAGAGAACGATACACAGTTGTTAAGGTTTCACTAATTTCTTTCTTGTTGCTATCGTCTAAATTAAAGCGTACAGTTTCATCTGTAAATCCCATACTTACACCTTCTTTCTAAAATAGCTGTCACTATTTATTATAGCTTATTCACAAAGATTTCACAAGAATCTGACTTTATTTCACCAAAGTTTATTTTCATTTTCAAATCCTTCATTTCAATTGTCCCATTAAGCAACCTTTGCCCCATCCCTCAACTATCACCAAACTTTTTACTATTTTTATAAAAATAAAAAAGCAAAGCACTCGTTTTTTCCACGCACAATCAACTACTATAACCCTTAAAAATTCCTCGATTCTAACAATATACGCTAAGGAAAATATCAAAAAAGCTCCTAAACGGAGCTTTTAGACTATCTATTACAACGCTGCACGAAGGCGAGCTTCTGCATTTTCCACATTACGAATGGAACGTGGCAAGAAAGCACGAATATCATCTTCTTTGTACCCTACTTGAAGGCGTTTATCGTCAATCAAAATTGGACTCTTCAAAATACGCGGATTTTCTTGAATAAGGTCAATAACCTCGCTCAGATTTAAATCCTCAATATCGCAGTCAAGTGCTTTTGCATAACGGTTTTTAGATGAAACGATACTTTCAATCCCGTTTTCTGTTTTAGTTAATATCGCTAAAATTTCTTCTCGTGTTAGTGGTTCTTTTCCTAAATTCTGTTCTTTATAAGGGAGCTGATGAGCGTTTAGCCATGTCTTGGCTTTCTTACAGCTTGTACAACTTGAAATTGTGTAAATTTTAATCATGTGCACTCTCACTTTCTATCCCATGATAGTTGTATTATAGCACACCAACCTTAACGAAAACATAGGACCTAAGACCTATTTTTTCAAAAAGTCAATTAAAAAGATTATTTTTTTCAATAAAAATCTAAAAAAATCATTTGTAATTTTGAAAACGCTCCATTTATTTCTGAAAAAATCGAAAATCAGGTCAAATATTTTCATCTTAGATTGACATTCTTACACAAGAAAACCCCGAGACAATTGTCCCAGAGTTTCAACGTTATTATGAATTATTCTTCGATTTCGATAGCATCATCTAAATCAAGAACAACTTCGTCAACATTATCATTAGTTGCTGCTGATTCTTCAACAACATCTGCAGCTTCTTCATATTCGGTTTCTTCTACGAGACCGTAGTGAACACGTACTTTGTGGTCGATTTCATCAAAGACTTCTGGGTGCTCTGCCAAATATTTCTTCGCATTTTCAGAACCTTGTCCGATTTTCTCACCGTTATACGAGAACCAAGCACCTGCTTTTTTGATGATGTCTAGGTCGCTAGCAATCTTAACAAGCTCACCCGTACGTGAAATTCCTTCACCATACATAATTTCAACTTCAGCTGTTTTAAATGGTGGCGCAACTTTGTTTTTAACCACTTTGATTTTAGTTTCTTTACCGATATTGCTATCTTTTTGGTCACCAGAACCTTTGATTTGTGTGTTACCACGAACATCAAGACGAACTGACGCATAGAACTTAAGCGCGCGTCCACCAGGTGTTGTTTCTGGGTTACCAAACATCACACCAACTTTTTCGCGCAATTGGTTGATGAAAATAGCAATTGTTTTTGTTTTATTAATTGAAGCTGACAACTTACGCATTGCTTGACTCATCATACGAGCTTGCAAACCAACGTGATTATCACCAATGTCACCATCGATTTCGGCACGAGGTACAAGGGCAGCAACGGAATCGACAACGACGAGGTCAACAGCACCTGAGTCAATCAATTTTCCTGCAATTTCAAGACCTTGTTCCCCAGAGTCAGGTTGTGACAAGAGAAGCTCATCAATGTTAACACCAAGAGCCGCAGCATAAGCTGGGTCAAGTGCGTGTTCGGCATCGATAAAGGCAGCAATTCCACCTTCTTTTTGAGCTTGTGCTACTGCATGAAGCGCAACAGTTGTCTTACCAGAACTTTCAGGTCCATAAATTTCAATGATACGCCCTTTAGGGTAACCACCTGCACCCAAAGCAATATCAAGAGCCAAGCTACCTGACTCATGACTTGAACTTTTTGTTCAGCACGTTCACCAAGGCGCATAACAGCTCCCTTACCGAAATCTTTTTCAATTAATTTCAAGGCATCATCAAGTGCCTTTTTACGCTCATCACCAAATTTTTTAGTGATAGCTTCTGTTTTCTTTGTCTTTTTAGCCAAATTTTTCCCTTTCTGTTTGTTCGAGATACTAACTTCATTATACCAAATTTTAGCCTTGTAATAAAGCTTGACGTACTAAGTTGAAAGCATATAAAGTAGCAATATAACGGACGTCTGAACGCTTCGCCCACCTATAACAACACGAATAGAATGAACTTTTTCTCTAGTCGCAATACCAATGAAAACTGTTCCTGCTGGATGTCCTTCTAAGCTATCTGTCCTGCAACACCTGTCAAACCGATACCAAAATCAGCATCTGTCAATAAACGTGATTGCTCTGCCATTTTTTCAGCTGTAAAGTGACTTACTACACCATGTTCTTGCAAATCTTTAAGAGGAATGTGAAGCATTTTTGATTTTTCTTCTATACTATACGTCACAAATCCGCCATTAAATACTGCAGATGACCCTGAAAAATCAGCGATACTAGATTGGAATAGCCCTGCGGTCAAACTTTCTGCAGCTGTAATAGTTTTGTGCTTTTCTTTCAACAAATCAAAAACAACACGCGCCATATTGTTATCATCACCGTAGCCATAAAGTAACTGTTCAAGAGGAATACTATTTAATGTTTTTTTGGCTAGAATTTTATGCTCTAGAGCATCCAATTTCGCTTTTGCTGACGTCACATCATCTGCCTTGGTTGATAAACGAAGGGTCACCTCACCTGTTTTCGCATACGGAGCAATCGTTGGGTCTGTTTGGTTATCAATCAAATCTGCCAAGACGGTCACTAACTGGCTTTCACCAATCCCAAAGAAACGCAACACACGTGAATAAAGCTGCTTATGGTCTCCAGACAACAAAGGCACTAGAGAATCCAATACCATTGGTTTTAATTCACTCGGTGGTCCAGGGAGAACAACGTAGGTCACGCCATTTACTTCTAGCACGCCACCAACAGCCAAACCAGTGCTATTTTGCAACGGTATTGACCCTTCAATCAGCTGTGCTTGACGTTCGTTATTAGCCGTTCTAGCAAACTGCGGACGTGTCGCAAAAAATTCGTCCAAACGCTTGTTAGCTTGTTCATCAAAGACTAAATCGCGTCCCAAATATTTTGCTAACGTTTGTTTTGTTAAATCGTCTTCTGTCGGACCAAGCCCTCCACATAAGACAACTAATTCACTTCGCTTGCTTGCTAAATCAATAACTGATAAAAGACGTTCTTCATTATCACCAACAGCTGTTTGAAAGAACACATCAATTCCTAACTTGGCAAATTCTTCCGATAAAAATTGAGCATTTGTATTTGTGATTTGTCCTGTTAGAATTTCTGTTCCCACAGCAATGATTTCAGCTTTCATAATTGCCACCTACTTATCTATTCGTAATTTAGTTTTATTCTATCAAAAAAAGCAACAAATTTGCTGCTTTTTGCTACAAAGCCAGATTTTAATGAGAAAATATTAGTTTAATATGTTGTCAACTTACTTTACTACTTTGTCAACTTAGGCTGTTTTCTTAACCATATAATGACTAGTAAAAACAAGAAAAGTAATGATGCCATAAAGTTGACTGCCATGACTTTTTCAACAGCAAATACTTTTACCATTAAGCTCAAAAGGCACAATAAACAAATACTTCCCAAGCGACTAATGGTCGATTTAAAGGAAACAAGAGACGAGATATTGTCAATTGACACCATTTTGTTGAAATAATAATTCAAAATAAATTCAATGACATAAAAAAACAAAGATGAAAATAAAATAAGCTGGCAATAACACCCAAAGGTGTTTTGAAAGGAAGGTCAAAGGAAGAAAAATAATCAACAGACAAAACTTAATAAGCCCTGCGTATTTTTTAATCCCATCCATATTGATAGAATATGAAAACAGCGTGATAATTTGAAAAGCGATGTAAAAGGCTGGAAAATATTTGGTATCCACACCTTTACTCAGGAAAAACGATTGCCACAACTGAAAATGGGTTTGAAAAAAGATTTGCGTCAAGAAATCAAAAATCAGAATAACACCCAGTCGTGGTTGCTTTCTTAACTCGATAAAACTATCTGTAATCTGCTGTTTTAAAACAGAAACATAGCTCTCTTCTAGTGTCGTAGTTTTTAGATTTTCATTGAAAAAGAAAAATGTCACAAGAGTTGAAGCCACTAAAAAGGCGATACCTAAAACATAAATATTGATACCAATGATTAGATAGAGAACACCACCCAGACTACTTCCCAATAAAAGCCCAACAATTTCCAAACGATTATTGAGCGCTAGAAATTTTCGAAGGTCGTCCTCACGATGAGCTATTTTTAATTGATTGATAATGCAGGCATCAAGCGTTCCACTATCCAAAGCCGAAGCAATCCCATAGCAAAACCAAGCAGCGAAGATAAGGTAAAAATTGTTACTAAAAAGGACAATCAAAAACATCACTATCAAAAATAACTTTGATAGACTATAAATATTTTTGCGGGAATAATTGTCTGCAATCAACCCGCTTGGAAATTCAAACAGAACAATCGCAATACTATAAGCTGATTGAACAATCAAAATCTGCGACAAACTCAACCCTTTTGACAATAGAATAACCGTTAAAATCGAGTGCGGCATGGAATAAGCCACCGTAACTAAAAAATTTGCCCAAAGGTAAACAAAAGTGTTCCTAGTAATACTTTTCATAACTCCCACCTACCCTCATCATATCAATTTTTCTTTACAGGATACTCTTATTTCCCGATGATGTCAAGATTTATTTGAAACTTTAAACTAAACCAGAAAAACAATCTTTTTGGCAGTTAGCACCACGTTTACACCTAATTGACAACCATGTAAACCTCATCAATGCCGTTTCAAATTTTTTATTTAGAAATAAATTGCTATATCAATGGAGTATTATTACGAGCGAAGCGAGCAACAAGGGGATACTTTCCGCCGTGGTGAAAGTGGCTGAAAAATGATAAAAACAGCCACTCGGAAGTGAGACCCTAGGCTCAAAACTTAGGCATGGAATTCCAACGGAAGTCGCTGCCGTCCGCACCACTTAAGGAAAGTATCAAAAAAAGAAATTTTTCATCCATTTCACCTATAAAAGCTGACCAAATCACTAATGGCCAGCTTTCCTTTTATTGATATTGTGCAGCGGCTGCTTTGATTTCAGCAATTGTTGCGGATTGGATTGGGACACTAGTGTCAAAAGTAATCGTGCCCTCTTCAGTTGTCAAACTACCAACAACTGTTGATTCTGCATCATCAGCTGAATAGCCAATTACTAGTGCTTTATCTGCGGGTGTTGTTCCATCATCAATGACAACGATACATTTGTCATCAGACAAAACTCATCTGGATTTTCACCAGTGGCTCTAAAGTATTGAACAAATTCTCGAATAGTTGTATTACTAATCTGTGCCACCTCGTCATCAACTGATGATTGTTGTTTCACGACTGTATCTTTAGTATCAGCTGTCACAACCTTAGTTGGTTGAACCGAAGTTTACTTTGTTGTCAAACTAGCACCAAATGCGCCTAATAAGGCAAAAGCTGAAAGTGATATAATAATATTCTTTCTCACCATATAAAACCTCCTTTAGTCTATCATACACCGAAAATAAAGTAAAATAACATTTTGTAGCGTTTAGTAACATTATTTACGGCGTTTTTTAATGAGCCAAAAGTATCCCACAAAAGCAAATAGAGCAGATAAATAATAACCAGTCATTAAGCTAGTCGCTAGTGTATCCCTGATGAGTCGAAGTCCTGACATAAAACTTTCGCCAAAAGCACCGATAAATGGAATCAGATAAAAATACAACAAGCATACCCCAATAAAAACAAGGAGAACATTGCCAACCACTAACGATTGCTTGCCACGCCATTAATAAATCAGTAGCAAAACAATCAAAATACTAGCAACAAGCCAATGATTTTTCAAAAATGAAGGCCCTGAAATAGTCGTTAACTGATAACTTTCAACTGAAATACCAGACGCATACGGCAAAAAGAGACTGATAATATATGCAATTATAATTACAAATGGAAAATACTTTTTCATCCTAATAGTTCTCCTTTCACATCTATGCCAAATTTAATCTTGACTATACATTATTTTTAAAATATATACTTATATGATACAATAAAAACAACTCAACATAACATTTTGTAGCGTTTAGTAACACAAATTTTTTAGGAGATTAGGATATGCGTTGGGATTTTGGAAAAGTTTATAAGGATATTCGGCAATCAAAGGGGTTAACACAGGAAGAAATTTGTGATGACATGCTCGCCCGCTCTACCCTGGCTCGTATCGAAGGCGGTCAAGTTATCCCTAAATTTGATACTTTCATTTTTCTTCTCCAGCAAATCAACATGAACTTGGAAGAATTTGAATACATTTGCAACGTCTATCAGCCAAGTGAACGTCAAAAATTATTAAATATCGCTAATAATAATCTATCAATTACCGACAACACCGAGCTCTTATCTCTCAAACGACAATGTCAAGAATATCTTCAAATACACCATGACATACCGACTCAACAGCTTCTTGACAGACTAACTGTTACTATCCACGTAAGAGAATTTAGTGGGGAATCAAAAGATACTAGCTTTCAAGAAACAACTCAGAAAATTTGGCATTATCTTGAAAAACAAAACACTTGGTAATCAGAATG
>ENA-OQIC01000081-OQIC01000081.1-human-gut-metagenome-genome-assembly--contig:-NODE-81-length-39933-cov-2.996006_pt1 | contig 39933 bp, 43 predicted proteins | sample MGYA00242572_ERZ504736 | MGnify/ENA primary metagenome ERZ504736 (study PRJEB26092, sample SAMD00036201) | human gut metagenome | host: Homo sapiens | study: EMG produced TPA metagenomics assembly of...
AGACTTTGTAATTGCGCTGGATGACAACAGTCTTAGAGCAGCGGGAGAAATGGCGGCAGCGAATAATCTTCATGGTGCCATTGTTTATGGAATTGGAAATTCTACCCAGTCTGTTTATTATCTGGATATGGGAATAGCAGAATGTCTGGTAATTCCGGATACATTCAACGTAGGCTATCAAAGCTTGACAGAGCTGGTGAACAAGCTTGAGAAAGCATTTTATGAATATGAAAATCAAGAGATTTCTTATACGGTTATGAGAAAGGAAAATATGTTTTCAAAAGAAAATCAGGAAGTCATTTTTACTATGAGTCAGTAAAGTGAGGTAGAGCATGAGAAAAAGAAAATTGGCGGGGATAGGAGTTCTGCTTGGTGTGACAGCTCTGCTTTTTGGCGGTTGTAATGAGAAAGAAGCACCCCAAAAGCTTCGTGTAGGCGTGACCTATTATGACCAAAATGATACTTATTTGAATGAATTGATTGGGCTTTTTAAAGAAAGCTTAAAGGAGATAGAAAGCGATAAGCTGGAAGTGTCTGTAACCATACGGGATGCGGCAGGAGTACAGAAAAACCAGAACGATCAGGTCGAGGAGCTGATTGACGAGGGCTGTAACATTTTATGCGTAAATCTGGTAGACAGGGCAGACCCTTCTGAGATTATTGATTTGGCAAGAGAAAGTGAAGTGCCTATTATCTTTTTTAATCGAGAACCAGTGGCAGAGGATTTGCGTCAATGGGAGAAGCTTTATTATGTAGGGGCAGATGCGAAGCAGTCAGGTAAATTGCAGGGAGAGCTGGCTGTGGAGATGATAGAGGAAAATCCCCAAATTGATAAAAATAAAGACGGGAAAATTCAGTATGTGGTTCTGGAAGGAGAAATGGGACATCAGGATGCCATTATTCGGACAGAAAATGCCGTGAATACCTTAAAGGAAAACGGGATTGAAGTAGAAAAGCTCAGTTGTAAAATCGCAAACTGGAACAGAGCGCAGGCGCAGAACAGAATGGAGCAGATTATCGGGGAATATCAGAATAAGATTGAACTTGTATTGGGGAATAACGATGATATGGCGCTGGGAGCTGTGGACGCTTACAAAAAGTTAAATTATACCTCCGCAGCCCTGCCGGCTTTTATGGGAATTGACGGAACAGAGGCAGGCTTACAGGGCGTAGAAAATCAGGAATTATGGGGAACGGTATATAACGATAAAGAAGGACAGGCAAAGGCTATGGCAGAGCTGGCGGCAGCGTTATTTACAAGGGAAGGCATGGAAGATATTCACTTTCAAAATGAAAAATATGTGTACTTGCCCTATTACAAAGTAACGGCAGAAAATGTAAGCAAATTTACACAGGGAAATCTTGTGTCAGAATAAGGAAGAAACTGGATAAAAAAAGGAAAATTTGTCAGAAATCCCCTATACAAGAAGATGTAGGTTGTGTATAATAAAGGTATATTACAAAAGAGAGGAGTATATTATGGATTACGATGAAAGATTTCGGTCTGGGGATGAGTTTGATGACGAAGAATATGAGCGACGCCGTCAAGCACGTATGATGCGCCGAAGACAGGAACGTCTGAGGCAGATAAGACGCAGAAAACTTATGCGGATTGTTGTCATGGCAGGAGCGTTGGTGCTTGCAATCTTTCTGGTTGCAAAAGGGGTTACGGCATTGACTTCAGGCTTTGGCAAGAAAAAGCCGACGGAAATCAGCAAAGAGGTAAAGGCTGAAACGAAAAAGGGAGAAATTCCGGCAGCAAAACAGCCGGTCCTGAGCGCTTCGGATATTCAGAAGCTCTCAGGAGATATGACTATCTTTGGCTGGCAGACAGATGAAACGGGAAAATGGTATCGAAATGCGGACGGCACCTTCTTTGAAGCGGTTGGAAGGAAATTGACGGAGCAAAATACTATTTTGATGAAAATGGCTATGTAAAAACCGGTTGGTTGGAGCTTGACGGAAAAGACTACTATTTTGACGAAGAAGGGCGTTATGATAGCAGTAAGGTTCGTCCAATGGTAGCGTTGACTTATGACGATGGACCGGGAAAATATACAGATAAGCTTTTAGACTGTCTGGAAGAAAATAATGCAAAGGCAACCTTTTTCATGTTAGGTGAAAATGCGGAAAAATATCCTGATGTTATAAAAAGACTGTACGACAGTGGCATGGAATTGGGAAATCATACATACGACCATCAGATGCTTCCAAGCTTGTCATCTGAGCAAGTTACAGAGGAAATCGGTAAGACCAATAGTATTATTGAAAATGCGGCAGGTGTTCCGGCAGACAGTTTAAGACCTCCTGGTGGAAGCTTTAATGAAAGCGTACAGGAATTGGCTGGTATGCCGATTATAAAATGGAGCTTAGATACAAAAGACTGGAAGACAAAAAGTGCAGATACGACATATCAGAAAGTTATAGATAATGTTCAGGATGGTTCTGTTGTTTTAATGCACGATATTCATGAATGGTCGATAGAAGCTTCCCTGCGTTTAATTCCTGAATTGGTAGAGAAGGGCTACAAATTAGTGACTGTACAGGAGCTGGCAGCAGCAAAAGGAATTGAATTAAAAGACGGCGAAGTATATTATTACTTTGGCGAAGGAACACAAGAAGTAGAATAAAATAAATGCTCTTTTTGTATAGAGAAGCTGGGGGCTTACTATACAGAAAGGGCATTTTTTATTCCACGGGAATTTACCTTGATAAAACACTACAAAGCTGATATGATAAAACCAATAAAGTTTCAATGAAAAACCAATGGGGAGGTAGCGTATATGAAGAAAAGATTAGCGTTTATTATGGCAGGATTATTGTGTGTAGCTTCTTTGGTATCTTGTAAATCTTCCAATCCTTCAGAGGGAAATAAGAAGGAGGAAACGCCGGAGGTGGTAGAGGACACCAGAGACCATTCCAAGATGATTATTGCGATTTCGGAAAGCCAGAAAGAGTTTTATAGCATGGCAATCGCAAAGTATGTGCAGTTTCATCCGGAGACGGAAATTGACGTTGAAGTTATTCCGCATATGAACAATGCACCCACAGAGGAAAACGAAAAAATAAAGAAAGAAATGAAGGATATGCAGGTGCAGATTATGGCAGGCAAAGGCCCTGATGTTTTTCTTTTGGATGAAGAGAATGTCGTATTGCCGGATATGGTAAAAAGCAGTTACAACGGGGTATTTTTAGATTTGAATACAGTAATAGAGGGATTAGCAGATATGCCGCTTAATCAAACTGTATTAAAAGCGGGGGAAGTTGATGGGAAACAGTATTTTCTGCCATTGGGATATATGCTGCCGGGAATTGCTGTGACAGAGGAGATGCTGGGAGAATGGATACCATCATCTGACCAGCCGGATAAATTTCTGAAAGAGGTTTCTTCTCATACAGGAGTAAAGGGATTTCCAACAGAATTTTATATAGCACAGTATATGGCGGGACTTTTTGGAGCGTCTGTTTTCGATTATGAAGAAAAGACAATTACTTTTTCTAAAGAATTACAGAATATGGCAGAACTGCTAGCAGAGAGACAGGAGCTTTCTTTTGATGAAGCACAGGAATTACCCAATGTGATGATAATGGGACATTCCGTAGAGAGTTCTTTAACAGAACTTATGAAAAGGTCTTTTGCTTCTGATGTAGATGTTAAGTTCCTTCCGTTTCCAAACGGAGAAAAAGGAGTAAACGCACAGGTGAATGTGTTTGCGGCAGTTCGGGCAAACAGTGATTATGCTTCACAGGTAGGAGATTTTTTAGAATTTTTATTATCCGATGAAGTGCAGGGAAGTACAGGTTGGGAGAAATTTGGAAATGGAAAGAGATTTACAGCTATTCCTGTGAATAACAATGCCATTGTACCGGCATATCAGTATTGGCTGAGTTCAGGAACGGAAGAATATCAGGAAGAAGCTGCCAAGAAGGCAGAGGAACTGTTTCAGATTACACAGCAGGTTACGACAGCTCGTTTTGTCAATATGAAAATTCTCTGATTTTTGATGCAATCTTTATGACCAGTGAAGAGAGTTCTGTGGAGAAAAAGCTGGATAATTTAAAAGATGAATTACGCTTCTATTTTGATGAATAAGAGGGAGGCGTTCTATGAAAACTAGATATCATTTTCTGGAAAGGAGAAAAAAGCTCACAGGACTTTTGTTGGCAGCGCCGGTTTTATTGGGAACTTTTGTTTTCTTTTTGCTGCCGTTTGCTATATGTGTGAAGTATTCTTTTACTTTTGGTGTGGGTGGAGCTTACTTTGTAGGGTTTGATAATTACAAAGAGGTTTTTTCTTCTTATGCGTTTCAGTTGGCAGCTGCAAATACACTGCGGTTTCTGGTTATTGGCGTTACCTTAAATCTTGTGCTGAGTTTTTTTATTGCACTGCTGATAAAGAAAGGATTGGCGGGAAGTCGCTTTTTCCGCTACATCCTTTTGCTGCCTTTGGTGCTTCCCATAGCCAGTGTTGTTATGGTTATTCAGGTGTTTTTTGCAGAGACAGGGATTATCAATCATTGGCTGATATCCATAGGAGTGCCGATTGTGCAATGGTGGAAGGCCAAGTGCCTTTTATGTATTATTGGGCTTGTATATATGGAAAAGCTTCGGATATAGTGTGATTTTGTTGTTATCCGGTCTGAATACCATTCCGGAGGATTTATCAGACAGCGGCGGTGGAAGGAGCAGGAAGTTTGCAAAAGCTGGTTTCTATTACATTGCCAATGATGGCTCCACATTTTTTTCTGGCAGCAGTTATGGGTATTGTAAATGCTTTTAAATCTTATCGTGAAGCGTTTCTTTTGGGCGGAAAGCACCCGCATGACAGTATTTATATGATACAACATTTCCTGAATAACAATTTTGAAAATTTGAACTATCAGAAATTAAGCGTGGCGGCAATCCTGCTGTTTCTGGTGTTGTTTTTTCTATTGTGCGGATTGTATCTGCTTCAAAATAGATACAGGGAGGAATGAGAATGAAAAGACAATTACAGATTTTGAGTATTATCTTTTTCCTTTTTTAGGAGTTTTGGTATTATTCCCTGCAATCTATACTGTGTGTAACAGTTTTATGTCGCCATCTGAAATTGAGAGCTATTATGGAGCTGTCATAAACCAGAAGGAAAATGCTGAGGCTGCTTTTCATATCATACCTAATGCTTTTTCTTTGGAAGGTTATTATATGGTGTTTTTGAGAAGCACAGATTATCTCATGAAATTCTGGTACAGCCTTTTTCTGTGCTTAGTAATATCAGCAGGTCAGATTTTTGTCAGTGCATTGGGAGGATTTGCATTTGCCAAATATCCCATTCCGTTTAAAAAAGTTATCCTTTTTCTGTTAATGGTATTGATGATGATGCCTATACAGGTAACACTTGTTCCTAATTATATTATTTTGGACGAATTAAAGCTTTTGGACTCATGGCTTGCCTTGATTTTGCCTATGACGTTTCTGCCTTTCGGAACCGTATTTATGACACAGATTTTTAAAAGAATACCGGATGAGATTTTAGATGCGGCACAACTGATGGTGCGGGAACATTTCAGATATTATTTCGGGTTGTTATGCCCGTAGGAAAAGGCGGGATTATCAGTGTATTTCTTTTGTCCTTTGTGGATACATGGAATATGGTGGAACAACCTATGACTTTTTTAAGAGATACTTTGCGATATCCTCTTTCCGTATTTCTTGCCAGTGTCAATGAAGTTAATTTTTCATTATCGTTTGTGTGCGGTGTTTTGGCAGCGTTACCCATGCTTTTTATTGTTTTTCTTTTTTCATGAAGAACTGACTCAGGGAATTGAATTGTCAGGTGTGAAGTAGATGGAGAAAGGATGGGATTTATGAAGAATTCAAGAGGATTTGCAGTACGAATGGCAGCAGCGCTTTTTATGATTTTGGTTATGTGTACGGTTGTGGCACACAGGATTGAAACGTTGCTGTTGACAGAAGTCCGCACCATAGAAGTTTCTTCTGCTGAAAAGCTGGAAGATGGAACTGCAGTTGTGAAGGTTTTGCCTGCCGGTGTGTTTACGGACTCAAATGGTGAACCTTGTGTGATGCTTATTCAAAGGAGAGAAGGAACATGGGGCGCAGAAGAATATGTAAAGCAAACTTTAGTAGAAGTATACAGCGAAGATTATGATTTCGTTCAGTTGAAAAATACAGATTTAGAAGGGCAGAGGCTGGCAATTTATCCAAGTCGGAGCTTGTCTGACGGAGAGACTGTGAGGTGTGTAGGAGAATGAGAAAAAGAAAACTTCGATTTTTTATATGTGCTATTATTCAGCTTTCTGTTTCTGTATTTTTTTCTTTGCAGCTGCTTTTATCAGTGAGAATTTAAAAATCACACACCCTCTGCAATTGAGATTTATGATACTGAGGGCTTGAAGGTTTCTGTAGCACAGGCTTCTTCTTTTGCAGAACAAGGGGGATTTGCGGCAGCAGGAACAGGAGAAAAGGTGCTGGTTACAGATGAAGGAGAAAATAAATCTGTTTCTGCCTATTATCAGGAAACAACGGCAAATTATGGGAAATATGCAAAGCTGTATTTTTGTGAGGGAGAATATTTTTCTGCAGATATGTCTGAAAAAATGCAGTAGTTATACCGAAAAATCTTTCAAAAGAGCTGTTTCAGGAGAAAAATGAAGGACAGAAACGGTTGTATATCAATGGAGAAGAATTTACAGTTTGTGGAGTTTATGAGGACGGAGACGTTCTGACGCAGTTAGGCTCTGCAGATATTCCTGTTATTTACGGCAAGATACCGGAGAACTCGGAAACATTGGCAGAACATTTGCTGATAAAGGCAGATGAAGGAAAAACAGCCGGACAGCAACAACAGGAAATAGCAGTCTTGATGAAAATGCCTTTGGAAGGCGAGATAAACGATTTGGGACGTTTACATCAGTTAGGAAACAGCATACTGCTTCTGGGGTTCTTTCTTGCCGGTTTATGGTTTGTTCTGTACTTGTGCATTTTTCTTATAAGAAATTTATGTCTGTATATGAGAATAAGGAAAATACAGCACAGCGAAGATTAAACACAAGCTTTGCAGCAGGTATTTTTCTTCTTGCGGTAATAGGATTTGGACTGCTTTTACAGCTTGTACAGATACCGGCTATCTACTTACCGGAAAACAATATTTTTGATATATCTTATTATGGGAAAGAAATTTTAAACGGAATACAGCAGATAAATACAGATGGTCGTGTAAAAGACTTTTCCAGAATTAGCGCCGTTTATCTGGTGGCAGAGACAATACTTGTTGTGGTGGCTGTGCCTATTTTCTGGGGCGGATGCCAGAAACTGCGGCGAGGACTGAAAATATCGTGAATTAGGTAATGCTCAGTTGGACGATAAAGTTCCCCAGAGGATGCCTCCTTTGAGGAATTTTATTCTTTTAAACTAGCCGTTTTATATTATAAAAATGGGATTTCTAAGTTAAACAGCATAAAAAGAGGTATACATTTATAGCGAATTTGTCGAGCACAGCTTTGAGACCACAGGCTCAAAGTGAGCGCAGACTGAGCGCTAAATGTATACCTCTTCGTTATGCGTGACTTATGAAAATCCCTCTACTCTTTATCCCTCATAAAATGCTTTTAAGTACATTTCTTTCATTTCTTTCATAAGCGGGTAACGTGGATTAGCACCGGTACACTGGTCATTAAATGCGTTTTCTACCATTTCGTCTAAGGTTGCCAGGAAATCTTTTTCTTCAATTCCATATTCTTTAATCGTGCGTTTAATTCCCACTTTTTCTTTTAATTCGGCAATAGCTTTGATAAAGTTTCAAATACTTCATCGTCATCTTTACCTGTAATACCTACGAAACGAGCCATTTCGCAGTATCTTTCTTTTGCATGAGGATAAGGATACTGTGAGAAGGTTCCCATCTTTGTAGGAGCCGGATCAGCATTGTATCTCATTACGTGCTCAATAAGCAGGGCGTTTGCAATACCGTGAGGCAGGTGATGATAAGCTCCCAGTTTGTGTGCCATGGAGTGGCATACACCTAAGAATGCATTGGAGAACGCCATACCTGCAAGGGTAGAAGCGTTTGCCATTTTTTCACGGGCGATTGGGTCAGCAGCACCTTTTTCGTATGCAGAAGGAAGATAATCAAAAATCAGTTTGGCAGCTTTTAAGGCAAGACCATCGGTAAAGTCTGTAGCCATAATAGAAGCATAAGCCTCCAGAGCATGTGTCAAGGCGTCAATACCGGAAGCACTGGTCAGTCCTTTTGGCTGTCCCATCATATAATCCGCATCAATAATTGCCATATTCGGCATAAGTTCATAGTCTGCAATCGGCCATTTGGTTCCGGTGGAAGCATCTGTGATAATTGCAAAAGGAGTTACCTCAGAACCTGTTCCGGAAGAAGTAGGAATAGCAACCATCATAGCCTTAATGCCCATTTTCGGGAATACATAAACACGTTTTCTGATATCCATGAAATCCATAGCCAGATCTTCAAATTTACATTCCGGATGTTCGTACATAAGCCACATAATTTTAGCAGCATCCATAGCAGAACCGCCCCCCAGAGCGATAATCGTATCAGGGCCAAAGGCTTTTAACTGTTCCAGACCTTTTTGCGCACACTGTAAAGTTGGATCAGGTGTAACCTCGAAGAAGCAGTCATAAATAATGCCCATTTCATCTAATTTATCTGTAATCGGTTTTGTGTAGCCGTTACTGTAAAGGAAAGTATCGGTAACGATAAATGCTTTCTTCTTATCATATACATTTTTAACTCATCTAATGCAACAGGCAGACAGCCTTTTTTGAAGTAAACTTTTTCAGGAGAACGGAACCAGAGCATATTTTCTCTCCTTTCTGCAACTGTTTTCGTATTCAAAAGATGTTTTACTCCTACATTTTCAGAAACGGAGTTTCCACCATAAGAGCCACAGCCAAGTGTCAGGGATGGTGCAAGTTTAAAGTTATATAAGTCACCAATTCCGCCGTGGGAAGATGGAGTATTTACAAGAATACGACAAGTCTTCATACGGTCTGCAAAAATATTCAATTTTTCTGTTTCAGAAGGATGCAGGTAGATGGAAGCTGTATGTCCGTAGCCACCGTCTTTTACCAACTGATCTGCCATATCTACAGCAGTTGCAAAATCTTTTGCTTTATAGAGGGCAAGTACAGGAGAGAGTTTTTCATGAGCAAATGGCTCTGAAACATCTACAGAAGTAACTTCTCCGATTAAGATTTTCGCTGTTTTCGGAACGGTAATTCCTGCCAGCTCTGCAATAACAGGAGCAGGCTGACCTACGATTTTTGCATTTACAGTGCCGGCTTCTGTAAGAAGGATTTTTCGCACTGCATCAAGCTCTGTGTTATTTAATACATAGCATCCGCGCTTTATAAATTCTGCTTTTACAGCATCGTAGATGTCAGCAATGGCAGTTACAGACTGTTCAGATGCACAAATCATACCGTTATCAAATGTTTTAGAGTGAATAACAGAGTAAACGGCAGTTTGGATATCACAGGAGCTGTCCATAATTACGGGAACATTACCGGGACCTACGCCGATTGCCGGTTTTCCGGAGGAATAAGCAGCCTTTACCATTCCAGGACCGCCGGTAGCCAGAATAACGTCTACAGATTTCATCAAAGCGTTGGAAAGTTCCAGTGTAGGCTCTTCAATCCAGCCAATAATACCTTCCGGAGCACCTGCTTTTACAGCTGCTTCGAGAATAATTCGTGCAGCTTCTGTGGTACATTTTTTTGCTCTTGGATGAGGACTGATTAAGATTGCATTTCTGGTTTTTAAACAAATCAAGCATTTATAAATCGCAGTAGAAGTTGGATTGGTAGTAGGAATAACAGCGCCTACCACACCTACGGGTTCTGCAATTTTTTTAATTCCGTAAGAAGTGTCTTCTTCCACTACGCCACAAGTTTTTACTCTTTTGTAAGTGTTGTATGTATATTCTGCTGCATAATGATTTTTAATTACCTTGTCTTCTAATACGCCCATTCCTGTTTCTTCGCATGCAAGCCGTGCAAGAGGTATACGCATTTTGTTGGCTGCCATAGCAGCTTCAAAGAAAATTTTGTTCACCTGTTCCTGCGTATAGGTGGCGAATTTTTTCTGAGCTTCTTTCATGACAGCGATTTTTTCAAGAAGGGCATCTGTGCTGTCAATAACAGCGGGTGCGATGGTTTCAGCTTTTTTCGTCATATAAAATCCTCCTAACTTATAAATACCATTTACTTGTAAACAGATTTTAACACAAATGAAGAATAATATAAAGAAAAAAATATTGCTAATTTTAAAAATATCAGAAAATTTAATGTGTTACGCTACTAAGTAAAAGAAAAACTACTATCAGGAGTTGAAACTCTCAATAGTAGTTTTCTTTTTGGTTTATTTATAGATATAGATAAAATTATTTTTTAAAGCTCTGTCTTTTTCTTAAACGGGAGTCCAGAATTTTTTTGCGGATACGCAGGGAGTCCGGTGTGATTTCCAGAAGTTCATCTGTATCAATAAATTCCAGCGCCTGTTCCAGACTTAAAACTTTAGGAGGAGTCAGCTTTAAGGCTTCATCAGCAGAAGAAGAACGAGTATTGGTAAGGTGTTTTGTTTTACATACATTTAATTCAATGTCTTCTGCCTTACCGCTCTGTCCGATAACCATACCGCTGTATACTTTTTCGCCCGGTCCGATAAAGAGTGTACCACGGTCCTGTGCAGAGAAGAGACCGTAAGCTACGGACTCACCTGTTTCAAAAGCAATGAGAGAGCCTGTTTGCGGTACTGTAAATCGCCCTTGTATGGAGCATAGCCGTCAAATGCAGTATTTAAAATACCGGAACCTTTGGTTGAGGTCATAAATTCGCCTCGGAAACCAATGAGCCCTCTGGAAGGAATGTTAAATTCCAGACGAGTCGTTCCGTCACTGGCAGGGCTCATACCCTGAAGTTCACCTTTTCTCTCGCTTAAACGCTGGATAATTGTACCGGAAAATTCCTCAGGAACATCCACATAAGCAATTTCCATAGGCTCTAATTTTCTTCCACGTTCATCCTCGTGGTAGATAACTTCTGCTTTACTTACGGCAAATTCATAGCCTTCACGTCTCATGTTTTCAATTAAAACAGATAAATGAAGCTCTCCACGTCCGGAAACCTTAAAGCAGTCTGTGCTTTCAGTGTCTTCTACACGAAGGCTGACATCTGTGTTTAATTCACGCATCAGACGTTCTCTTAAATGACGGGAAGTGATAAATTTACCTTCCTGTCCTGCGAACGGACTGTCATTTACAATAAAGTTCATGGAAATGGTAGGCTCTGAAATTTTCTGGAACGGAATTGGCTCCGGATTTTCAGGGGAGCAAAGGGTATCTCCGATATGAATGTCCGCAATACCGGAAATGGCAACAATCGAGCCGATACCCGCTTCCTTTACCTCAACCTTATTTAAGCCTTCAAATTCATAGAGCTTGCTGATTTTTACTTTTTTCATTTTATCAGGGTCATGGTGGTTTACCAGCATAACCTCTTGATTAACGGAGAGCTTTCCGTTTTCCACTTTACCTACACCGATACGCCCCACATATTCGTTGTAATCAATGGTGCTGATTAAGGTCTGTGTAGGTGCATCCGGGTCACCGGTAGGTGCAGGAATGTATTTTAAGATTGTTTCAAATAAAGGTTCCATGCTTTCCGGTGTATCGCTTAAATCCAGAACAGCGTGTCCTGCTTTTGCAGACGCATATAAGAACGGGCAGTCTAGCTGTTCGTCAGATGCGTCTAAATCCATGAGAAGCTCTAAAACCTCGTCAATTACTTCATCAGGACGAGCCTCCGGACGGTCAATCTTGTTAATACATACAATAACATGAAGGTCTAATTCCAGAGCTTTTTTCAGAACAAATTTTGTCTGAGGCATAGCGCCTTCAAAAGCATCTACTAAAAGGATAACGCCGTCTACCATTTTTAATACACGTTCTACTTCACCGCCGAAATCCGCATGTCCCGGTGTATCAATAATGTTGATTTTTGTATCCTTGTAATATACGGCAGTGTTTTTGGATAAAATGGTAATACCACGTTCTCTTTCAATATCGTTGGAGTCCATGACACGTTCCTGTACTGCCTGATTTTCACGGAAAACACCGCTCTGGCGAAGAAGCTGGTCAACCAGAGTTGTTTTACCGTGGTCAACATGGGCAATAATCGCCACGTTTCTGATATCTTCTCTTGCTGTTTTCATAATTAACCTCTTTTCTCTTTATGCTGTCAAGGTATTATTTAAATCAATAACACCTATATTTCCAGTAAAATCCGGATTTTATTCTATCATACTTAACTGTAAATACAAAGGGGGAAAAAGATTTTTAAAAATTTTAAAAAAAGTGGTTCTAAAACAGCAGGCAGGTGAATAGATATGATATAGACAAGATACCAGAAAGAGGAAGGGGAAACAAATCATGGCAGATAAAATTATTGAAAACAATCAGGTGTCCATTATGGGAAAGGTAGCGTCAGGCTTTACATTCAGTCATCAGGTATACGGAGAGGGATTTTACCTGGTAGACGTATTGGTGAAGCGACTCAGCGACTCCGAGGACAGAATACCTTTGATGGTTTCAGAACGTCTGGTAGACGTTACACAGGATTATGAAGGGGAATACATTATGGTGCAGGGACAGTTCCGTTCCTACAATCGCCACGAAGAGAAGAAAAACAGACTAGTACTTCTGTTTTTGTAAGAGAGCTGACTTTTGTAGAGGAGGCAGACGACTCCATTAAAACAAATCAGATTTTTCTTGACGGTTATATCTGTAAGCCTCCGGTATATAGGAAAACACCGCTGGGAAGGGAAATCGCAGACCTTTTATTGGCAGTGAACCGTCCTTACGGAAAATCAGACTACATACTGTATATGCTGGGGAAGAAATGCCCGTTACGCATCCGCATTTGAGGTGGGCGGTCATGTGTTGATTTGGGGCAGAATTCAGAGCAGGGAATATATTAAGAAATTAGGAGAAAATGAGACAGAAAAGAGAGTGGCTTATGAGGTTTCTGTGAGCAAATTAGAATATGCAGATTAAAATAGTCAAGTTTGATTGTTAGGTTGCAATATTTGCTTAGGTGTAGTAATATATACACAACTCTTAATAAAGTAAAATAAGGAAAAGGCAGTCTGTAAGAGGTGTATAATTATGGATGAAGAAAAGGGATTGACGCAGATTTACTGCGGACCGGGAAAAGGAAAAACAAGTGTAGCAATCGGTCAGGCAATTCGTGCAGTAGGTTATGGGAAGCGGGCTATTGTAATTCAGTTTTTAAAAGGGAGAGCCACTTCTCGACTAGATTATCTAAATGCAATGGAGCCGGAGGTTCGTCTGTTTCGATTTGAGAAAAAAGATAAGTTTTATGAGGACCTGACAGATGAAGAAAAGAAAGAGGAAAATCTGAATATCCGAAACGGTTTAAATTTTGCACGAAAAGTATTGCTGACAGAAGAGTGTGATATGCTAATTCTCGATGAAATTCTGGGGGCTTTAGAGTTTGGCATTGTTTCAGAAGAAGAAATCGAAAGTCTTATTCAGGCAAAGGATTATGAAACAGAGCTGATTATGACAGGAAATGTTGTGACAGAAGCTTTGAAAAATGCAGCGGACAGAGTGGTTTCACTGGAAGTTATTAAATAAGCTGCAAATCAAAGTACATATACAAAAGAAATAGGAACAGGACAATAAGGAGGAAGAATATGTCTATTTTTACAGGTGCGGGTGTAGCGATTGTAACGCCAATGAAAGAAAACGGAGAAGTAAACTTTGAGAAATTAGGAGAAATTCTCGAAGAGCAGATTGCAGGACAAACGGATGCAATTATTATCTGCGGAACAACAGGAGAGTCTTCAACCCTGACCCATGAGGAACATTTAGACGCAATCAAATATACCATTGATAAAGTAAATAAAAGAATTCCTGTTATTGCAGGAACAGGCTCTAACTGTACACAGACAGCGATTTACCTTTCACAGGAGGCTGAAAAATATGGGGCAGACGGACTGCTTTTAGTAACGCCATATTATAATAAAGCAACTCAGAAAGGTTTGATTGAACATTATACAGCAATTGCAAATTCTGTAAAGCTTCCGATTATTTTATATAATGTAGCAAGCCGCACAGGATGTAATATTGAGCCGAAGACAGCGGCTTATCTGGCAGAGCATGTGGAAAATATTGTAGCAATTAAAGAAGCTTCCGGAAATATTTCTCAGGTAGCTGAAATTGCGGCTCTGACACAGGGAAAGATGGATATTTATTCAGGAAATGACGACCAGATTGTACCAATTCTCTCTTTGGGAGGAAAAGGTGTAATCTCTGTACTTTCCAATGTAGCGCCCCAATATACACATGATATTGTGGCAAAATTCATGGAAGGAAAAGTGGAGGAAAGCAGGGATATGCAGTTAAAAGCGCTGCCTCTTATTCATGCACTTTTCTGTGAAGTAAATCCAATTCCTGTAAAAACAGCTTTAAACCTTATGGGAAAAGAAGTAGGTCCTCTGCGTATGCCAATGACAGAAATGGAAGAGGCTCATCAGGAAGTTCTGAAGAAAGCTATGAAGGATTTTGGTATAGAATTAGCTTAAATTAGCATAAGAGCTTTGTAATATGCAAAAGAAAAGAGGAAAAAAGATGGTCAGAATAATAATGAACGGCTGTAACGGTCACATGGGACGTGTGATTTCAGAGCTTGTAGAGAAAGACGAAAATGCAGAAATTGCAGCAGGAATTGATGTTGCAGATATGAAAATTTATAATTATCCGGTTTATACAAATGTTTTTGACTGTGATAAAGAAGCTGATGTTATGATTGATTTTTCTTCTCCAAAGGCAACAGACAATGTATTAAAGTATTGTGTGGAGAAAAAGCTCCCGCTGGTTCTGTGCACAACAGGCTTGTCTGAGGAACAGTTAAGCTGTGTGAATGAAGCAGCCAAGGAAACAGCAGTGCTTCGCTCTGCAAATATGTCTTTGGGAATTAACACGCTGTTAAAGCTTTTGCAGGATGCCGCAAAGGTGCTGGCAACAGCAGGATTTGATATGGAGATTGTAGAGCGTCATCATAATTTAAAGGTGGATGCTCCAAGTGGAACAGCTCTTGCCCTTGCTGACAGCTTAAATGAGGCAATGGATAATGAATATCATTATGTCTATGACAGAAGTCAGAAAAGAGAAAAAAGGGATGAAAAGGAAATCGGAATTTCAGCAGTTCGTGGCGGAACGATTGTAGGTGACCACGAAGTAATCTTTGCAGGTCCTGATGAAGTAATTGAATTTCGACACACTGCTTATTCTAAGACTGTCTTTGCAAAAGGTGCAGTGGAAGCTGCAAAATTTTTAAGCGGAAAACCGGCAGGCTTATATAATATGAGTCATGTCATTAACAAATAAATTGTTTTGTAATGGTGTATAAAACAGTTTTATTTGCAGATATTAACAGCAGAACTTAATAGAAAGGAGTTTCATGAAATGAAAAAACTGATATTAGGACTGCTGTTATCAACCATGCTTTGCGTAACTGCCTGTGGCAACGATACAACAACGGATAAGAATACAACGGACAAGGGCGTTGTAGGTGATACCGGCGAGGCTTTAGAGGACGGTGCGGAAGAATTGGGAGATGATGTCCGAGACGGAGTAGAGGGCGTGGGAGATACGCTTGAACGAAATATGGACAATGCCACAGGAAGCGAAAATTCATCAGAGAACAGTAATGCAATGGGAACCGGAAACGGAAACGCAACAAGATAGAAAGAAAAGAGTCTGTTTTTTAGCAGGCTCTTTTTCTGTATGTATAGAGTATACAAAATATAATCATTTTGTAAATTTTCTAAAAACTATTGAATAAAGAGAGAAATATTGGTATAATAATAGCACATTACAAGAACTGGTAAAGCTCTTGTAAAATATACGTAAAAGGGGTTGGACATAATGAAGTTTATTATAAGTGGAAAGAATATTGAGGTTACACAGGGGCTTAGAAGTGCAGTAGAGGATAAGCTGGGAAAACTGGAAAAGTACTTCACGTCTGACACAGAGATTATTGTTACTTTAAGTGTTGAAAAAGAAAGACAGAAAATCGAGGTTACCATCCTGTAAAAGGAAATATCATCCGTTCCGAGCAGGTAAGCAGTGATATGTATGTTTCCATCGATTTGGTAGAGGAAATTATCGAAAGACAGTTAAGAAAGTACAAAAATAAAATTATTGATAAAAAACAAAGTGCAGGATTTCAGCCTGAATTTGTTGAAAAGGATTACGAGGAAGATACAAACGAAATTAAAATTATCCGTACAAAGAAATTTGGTTTCAAACCAATGTATCCGGAAGATGCATGTGTACAGATGGAATTGCTGGGACATAATTTCTTCGTGTTCTTAAATGCAGAGACAGAGGAAGTAAATGTAGTTTATAAGAGAAAAGGAAATACTTACGGATTAATTGAACCAGATTTTGGTTGATGAATAGAATAAGGTGAGGAAGACGCCCCAATGGCAGTAAATGCCATTGGGGTTTTTGTGTTTTGAGGCTTTCTATTGTGGTAACAATAAAGAACAATGTTAAGTAATAAAAATACAATGTTAGCTAGAAAAAAGAGAAACATTTGAAGGCGAAAAAATCATGAAAAATTATAATGAACATAAGATAAAAAATAAACAAAAAAATATTGTGAAAAATATATAAAAATAGAGTGTAAATTTCTGTATTTATAATGAAAATAATAAGCGGTAAAAGAAAAATATTGCCAAAAGGTATTAAAAGTGTATAATTATAGGAAAGGTAACAAAATAAATGTTAAGTAAAGGTTGCCAATATTAAAAGCATAAAGAAAGGGGACAACAATGAAGAAAAAAATCTTGAAAAAGACCATGGCTACAATGTTAAGTGGTGTTTGCGTGGTGTCAGGGGTTGTAATACCCACAGATACAACTTACGCCGGTGCAGGACTTGGATATTGGCCGGAGGATTTACCTGTTCCGAACCAATATTATTATCAAAATGAGTCTTTGCAGCCTTATGGCACATGTCTTCAGGTAGGAGAATTGAAGAACTGGAGCCCGGACAATGACCCGGATGCACGTTATAATCGAAGCGCAATTCCGCTTCAGGAGCGTTACATGGGACCGAATGTCAATCCATTAGCTCCAGAGATGCGAAAATTATGCCGCTTGCCATGTCAAATGCAAGAGCCAGTGAAGCTCCTTCACAGGGAGGCGACGGAGATTTCGTATATGCTTTCAATAACTTCCAGTATGTGGATACTTATAACTTCTGGGGAGGTTCTTCCGCGGAAGGTCCAATTGCAATTCCTTCACCGGAGCACATTGACTCTGCTCACAGAAACGGTGTTATGGCAACCGGAACAATTTTTATTCCATGGGGAGATGAAGCCTATGGAAGTCAGTTTGTTCGTGAACTGACAGAAAAGGATGCACAGGGAAATTTTCCATGTGCGGACAAGCTGATTGAGATTGCTCAGTACTACGGATTTGACGGATATATTTTTAATGCAGAGTCCGGTACAGGGGTTGCGGGATTTAAAGAATTTTTGATTTATATGCAGGAGAAAGCGCCTGAAAATTTCCGTATCAGTTGGTATAACGGTAGAGGCACTTTAAATCAAGGAGATATTCAGTCATGGATGCAGGACGGTGAAGACAGAATTACCGATGAATGGTGGCTGGATATGTCCGGTGCAGGAGATGTGGACAGCACCATTGATGTAGCTTATGGCGCTGACAGAGATAAGTGGGATATTCATTCTACATGGGAATATATTCCGATGGAAGACGGGGCAAAAGGTGGAGATTATCAGGCAAGACTGGATGAAGACGGAAAACTGAAAATTTCTTTGGGTATTTTAGCTCCTACTTCTACACTGACACAGTCTAAAAATTCCGATGACTTTATGAATGTACAGGATCAGGAACTTTGGGTAGGACCGGATTTGGATCCATCTTCCACCAACAGACCGGAAGATGAATTCTGTGGTTTTGCTAATCTGGTAGCAGACCAGACACCGATTATCGGAACAGATTTTGTCACACACTTTAACCCTGGAAATGGATATAAATTCTATGAAAACGGAAAAGTGACAGGAAAAGAAGACGGTTGGCACAACCGTTCCTTAACAGAAGTTCTTCCTACATGGCGTTGGATTGTAGACGCAGAAGAAGGCGCTTCTAAGGTAACGCCGAAAATTGATTACGAAGATGCTTACTGGGGCGGAGCTTCCATGAAAATCAGCGGAGATTTAACAGCAGGAAAACCAAACCACATTAAGCTTTACAGTACACAGCTTGACATTCAGGATAATTCTGCTTTTGAACTTGTGTACAAGACAAAGAAAAATGCAGATGTGAAATTATCCGTAGGCTTATGCTTTGGCGATACTTATGACGAAGAAAACTTTGAATTTTATCCGGTAGAGGTAAAAGGAAACGGAGAATGGCAGGAAGCATCTATTCCGCTGGCAAATAAAGCGGGAGAAAAAGCTATTGCAATTTCTCTGAAGCTGGAGTCTGCAAAAGGCGTCAAGGACTATGATATCAGCATTGGTAAATTAGGTGTTGTTACAGATAAATCAAAACCGGAAGCACCGGGTGAAATTGCTTTAGACGATGTGATTTATCCGACAGATACAACAGCAGAAGCCAGAATTTACTGGGAAAAAGGAGAAAACTCTTTTATTGATATTATCCATAGAGTCGGACCTGACGGAAAAAAAGAGTTTGTAGGGGCTACACCTTCTGACGCATTTTATATTCCAAAATACAGAAAGCTGGAAGGAGAAAAAGAAGCTACCTTTGAAATTACTTCTATCAGTGAAAACGGTGTAGAAGGTAAATCCAAACAGATTAAAATTCAGTGGCCTGAGGAAGTTCCAAACGGCTATGGACCGGAAGCAGATTTGGGAACAAACCTTGCACTTCGTGCACCGGCTGTTACAGATGTTTCCTGTGCGGCAGACGGACCGGTAGATAAGATTAATGATGGCGTTATTCCTTCCAGTAAATGGTGTGGATTAAGCACAAACGGAAGCGCTTACCTTGACTTAGGAAAAGAAGTGGACATCAGCCGCTGGGTTGTATACCATGCAAACTGCCGAGGTGCAGGAGAGGGTGTCAGCTATAATACTGTTGATTTTGAACTCCTTTATGCAGGGGATGACGGAGCGGAAGTTTTAGACCCGACAGATGAAAAAGCAGCAGAAAGAGTGAAAAACTTAGAATATAAAGAAGCGGATACAGTAAAAGGAAATAAGCAGAATATAACAGACAGAAACTTAAATGAGCCTATCAAAGCACGTTATATTAAGCTTCATGTAACAAAATCCGATAACACACCTTGGTCTGCAATTCGTATTTATGAATTACAATTATACGAAAATGCAGGAGAAGGAAGCGTTGCAGTTTCTCCGTCACCGCTGGAAAGAAACGTAACTGTTTATAACAATAAAGGTGAGCAGGATAAAGTGATTATTGACAATGTAAGCATGCTGTATTCTGAAGGAACTTATCCAAACGGAAGCGTAGATGAGAAAACGGGTGTTGTTTCCTTATACGACAGTATGGATGCAAAAGAACCGATTGCACAGGTTCGTGCAGAACAGCCTGACAATGTGTATAAACAGTATGCAATGGGTGTTGCTGCTTTCGATAATGTGAAGTTAAATCCAAATGGCGGCCGTCTGTGGTATTCAGTACAGGACGCATCAACAGGCGAAATTGTAAACAGTCAGAGAACAAGTGTTGCATATCCACCGGAAGACGGTGAGAAAATTCCGCAGGGCGAGGCAAAAGTTTTTGCAAGAACAGGTGGTGTAAATCTGACAAATCCTTATGGTGCATTGGAAATTACAGGACTTCCAAAAGATGCAGTGGTAAAAGTGTATGCAGATGAGAATGCAGAAAAACCGATTTTGACATCTGCACCGGCAGGAGAAGATCAGACAGTTGTTTTAGAAGAAGTTCCTCTTACAGAAGCAGGCGGAAAAGTATTCTATACTATTCATGCACCAAAGAAACCGGATACAGAGCGTTTGGCGCTGGAATACGGAAAAGTTTCAGAATTGTCGGCTTACCAGTCAGACCTTGTAGAAATGGTAAATATGTATGAACGCAACTTTGATGAAAATGATTTTATTGCTTCTACATGGGGTGCATTTGAAACAGCACGCAGCAATGCAGCGGCTTTAATCGGAAAAGATGTTACAAAAGCCCAGGCAGATGCGGCAAGAGAAGTATTAAAAGATGCAGAATGCGGACTTTTAAGAGATGCCGATAAATTACGTATCTTAGAGGTTTGTGCAGAATATGAAGCAAATAAAGACCATTACTCAAAAGAAAGCTGGGAAACATTTAAACCGGTACTTGAAAGTGTAAGCGCTTTTGCAAAAGACGATGCACAGACAGATAAAATGACAATCCAGACAGAGAGAGTAAAACTGGATAAAGCAGCCAGAGAGTTGGTTGAAATTGAACCGTTAGACAGCACAGTTATTCCTGATGAAGCTCTTTTAAATGCAGTTAAAGAACAGACAGGAGCTGCTTCTTTAGAAGAAGCTGTAAAATATGACGGCGAGCTTGATTTAACAAATCTTGAGGTAAAAGACCTTACAGGTCTGGAAAAACTGGAAAACTTAAAAGGACTTGTTTTAACAGGAACAAAAGTAAAAGAAGTAAATGGTAAGAACTTACCAAAAACTTTGGAAAAATTAAATATGTCAGGTTGTGCAGAGCTTGAAACTATTGATTTAAGCGCAGGCGGATTTGCGAACCTGAAAGAAGCTGATATCAGCGGATGTGAGAAATTAGTTCTTGTGTACATGAATTCCTTAGGTCTGGAGAAATTGGATGTTTCTAAAGACGGTAAATACGAAAAGGTATATGCAGTTGATTTAAGCGGAAACAAATTAGATTTCAGCAAAGAAACACCGGAAGGTAAATTTGTAAATAAAGTAGAGGAAAACTTAAAGAAAAATCCTCCAAAGGCTTTATACAAATATAACAATGTTTCAACAGGAAAAGATATTACTGCAGATGAGATGGCAGGACGCCATGAAGATCCGAAGGTTATGGTAGACGGTAACAAGGCACAGTTGTCCGGTGGATATTATTTGGATAACAAAGGAACTGCAACGATTAATCTCGGAAAAGTTGAAGATATCTCCAAAGTAGCTGTTACTTATAAAGAAAAAGAATTTGCTTCCGAATATAAATGGGAGTATTCCGAAAACGGAAAAGATTTCAAAGAACTGGTAACAGTATCTGACAATGAGAAGCCAAATGCAGAAAACGTTCTGGATAAAGCGGTGAAAGCACAGTATTTGAGATATACAACTGTGAATAAGGGCAAAGGTGAAGCTGTTATTCTGGAATTAGAAGCTTTCACAAAGGAAGAAGTAGAAAGTGGAGTAAAATATACAGGACAGTCTCCTTTACTTACTGCTGATTATAAAGATATTCCAACAGAAATCCAGCTTGCTCAGGGCAGCGATGCAGTGAGAATTCAGGATTACATGGACAAATGTTATAAAGAAGCAAAAACAGTAAGAGGCACAGCAGCTTCTGCATTAAAAGACCAGAAATGGCTTGCTGAGGATTATGACATTGACGCTATGACAAAAGTACCGGAAGGTATGCAGGTTGTAATCACAGATGCAGACGGAAACGTTTATGAAGATCCGTTTAATCCGGAAAAAGCAGGAACTTATACTGCAAAATTCATGTCACAGGATGAAACAGTTCTGGCAACTATGACAATTAACGTAGGTGAAGAGACAGAAGAAAAAGAAGGCTGGGTTGAGACTGAAAATGGTTGGTTCTACTATGAAAACGGTCAGAAAGCAACCGGTTGGAAAGTCGTTTCCGAAAGATGGTATTACTTTAATGAAGAAGGAATTATGCAGACCGGTTGGGTATCTGTAAATAATCAGTGGTATTATATGGACCAGTGGGGAGCAATGTGCACCGGCTGGGTATCTGTAAATGGCCAGTGGTATTACATGAACGAAAGCGGAGCATGGCAACCGGCTGGGTATCTGTAAACGGTCAGTGGTATTATATGGACCAGTGGGGAGCAATGTGCACCGGGTCGTGGTATCCGTGAAACGGTCAGTTGGTACTACTATGCAACGAAAGCGGAGCAATGGCAACCGGCTGGGTATTTGTAAACGGTCATTGGTACTATATGGACCAGTGGGGAGCAATGTGCACCGGTTGGGTACTTGTAGGTAATGATTGGTATTACATGAATACAGACGGAAGCATGGCAACCAGTCAGTGGATTGGCGGCTATTATGTAGACGCATCCGGAAAGATGGAATAAAGTACAAAAATTTAAAAGAGATTAAATCTTAATTGAGAGGAGCTGTTACTTCGATGATGAAAATCGTAAAGTAGCAGTTCTTCTGTTTTAAAGGATTTTTTCGCTTCTGAAACGCTTTGTTCTTGTGTTAAAAGAAGGAAAGTGTTACAATAAAGATTAGTAATGTTAAAAGTAGAGAGTTTTAGGAGTATATCATAATGAAGCTGATTGAAAAGGTTTTTGGAACACATAGTGAAAGAGAATTAAAACGTATTACTTCCCTTGTAGACAAAATCGAAGCGTTGCGTCCTACTATGCAGGCGTTAAGTGATGAAGAACTGCGGGGAAAGACGAAAGAGTATAAAGACAGACTTCAGGAGGGAGCAACTTTAGACGACCTTCTTCCGGAAGCGTTTGCCACAGTACGAGAAGCTGCAAAGCGTGTACTTGGTATGGAGCATTACCGTGTACAGTTAATCGGTGGTATCATTCTGCATCAGGGACGTATTGCGGAAATGAGAACCGGTGAAGGTAAAACCTTGGTATCCACACTTCCTGCATATTTAAACGCATTGGAAGGAAAAGGCGTACATGTTGTAACCGTCAATGACTATCTGGCTCACCGTGATGCTGAGTGGATGGGAAAGGTACATGAGTTCTTAGGTCTTACCGTGGGTGTTGTATTAAATGACATGAAAAATGATGAAAGACGTGAACAGTATGCCTGCGATATTACTTACGTAACAAACAACGAGCTGGGATTGATTACCTTCGTGATAACATGGTTATTTATAAAGAACAGCTTGTTCAGAGAGATTTGCACTATGCAATCATCGATGAGGTCGACTCTGTATTGATTGACGAGGCACGTACCCCTCTGATTATTTCAGGACAGAGCGGAAAATCTACAAAGCTCTATGAAGTATGCGATATTTTGGCAAAACAGTTAGAGCGTGGTGAAGCCAGCGGTGAAGTTACAAGAATGACAGCAATTATGGGCGAGGAAATTACAGAAACAGGTGATTTCATTGTCAATGAAAAAGATAAAATCGTAAACCTTACAGAGCAGGGTGTAAAAAAGGTAGAAAAATTCTTCAACATCGAAAACTTAGCGGATCCGGAAAATCTGGAAATCCAGCATAATATTATTCTTGCTCTGCGTGCTCACAATCTGATGTTCAGAGATCAGGATTATGTGGTAAAAGATGATGAGGTTTTAATCGTAGATGAATTTACCGGACGTATTATGCCGGGACGCCGTTATTCCGATGGTCTTCATCAGGCAATCGAAGCAAAAGAGCATGTAAAAGTAAGACGTGAAAGTAAAACTCTTGCAACCATTACTTTCCAGAACTTCTTTAATAAATATAAGAAGAAATCCGGTATGACAGGTACTGCCCTTACAGAAGAACAGGAATTCAGAGATATTTACGGCATGGACGTTATTGAAATTCCTACCAACAGACCGGTAGCACGTATTGATAAAGAAGACGTGGTATATATGACAAAGAAGGAAAAGTTCCGTGCAGTTGTAGAGGCTGTAAAAGAAGCGCATGCAAAACAACAGCCTGTACTGGTAGGTACAATTACTATTGAAACATCTGAGCTTTTAAGCCGTATGCTTACAAGAGAAGGAATTAAACATCAGGTATTGAATGCGAAATTCCATGAAAAAGAAGCGGAAATCGTAGCGCATGCCGGTGAAGCAGGAAATGTAACCATTGCTACAAATATGGCAGGTCGTGGTACGGATATTAAGCTGGATGATGTTTCCAAGGAAGCAGGCGGTCTGAAAATTATCGGTACAGAACGTCATGAGTCCCGCCGTATTGACAATCAGTTAAGAGGTCGTTCCGGACGTCAGGGTGACCCGGGTGAGTCATGCTTCTATATTTCTCTGGAGGACGATTTAATGCGTCTGTTTGGCTCCGAAAAGCTTATGACGATGTTCAAATCTTTAGGTGTTGCGGAAAATGAGCAGATTGAGCATAAAATGCTGACAAGCGCTATTGAAAAAGCACAGAGAAAGATTGAAGGAAACAACTACGGTATCCGTAAAAATCTTCTGGAATATGACCAGGTAAATAATGAACAGAGAGAAATTATTTATAAAGAGAGACGTATGGTGCTGGATGGAGCGAATATGCGAGACTCTATTTATAAAATGATTACCGATACAGTGGAGCATGCAGTAGATATGTGCTTTTCTGATGATGTGGATCAGGAAGAATGGGATTTAAACGAATTTAATTCAGTGCTTCTTCCGACTATTCCTCTGAAGCCTTTAACTTTAGAGAAAGTAAAAGGCGTAAAGAAAAATCAGCTGAAACAGGAACTGAAAGAAGAAGCTGTAAAGCTTTACGAAGAAAAAGAAGCAGAATTTCCGGAGGCAGAGCAGCTGCGTGAACTGGAGCGTGTTATCCTTCTGAAGTTATCGACCAGAAATGGATGGACCATATTGACGATATGGATCAGCTGCGTCAGGGAATTGGACTTCAGGCTTATGGACAGAGAGATCCGAAGGTAGAATATAAGATGCAGGCTTATGAAATGTTTGACGGTATGATTGCGGCAATTCAGGAAACAACGGTAAGACTGCTGTATCATGTACGACTTGAGCAAAAAGTAGAGCGTGAGCAGGTTGCTCAGGTAACGGGAACAAATAAGGACGACTCCGGTCCGAAAAAACCGGTGCAGAGAGTAGAAAAGAAGGTCTACCCAAATGATCCTTGTCCATGCGGCAGCGGTAAGAAATATAAACAGTGCTGCGGCAGAAAATCAATCTGATAAGTCAGCGATACAGACTGCTGTGGGAAAATAGTTCCACGGCAGTCTTTGTGTTTTTGCATAGAAAAATGCGGTCTATGCAATTAAAGGAGGTAAAATGCTATGGGACAGATGGTAGATTTCACCATGGAAAGAGAAGGGCTTGTAAAAGAAGGAGATAGAGTAGAATTAAAAGAAGATCAGGCCCTTACCATGTCCGGGATGATGTATTATTATACAATTAACCTGCGGTGGCTATGTCCAGTAATCTGAAAAAGCCTTTAAAAGCATTGACGGGAACTGTGGCAAAGGTAGAACCACAGGTGAGTATCTATATGGTTACGGTAGAAATTGATGAGGAATAGGAGGAAAAAGCTTTGGTAGAATTAGATCAGTTTAAATATACATTAAATGGTTATACAGAGCCTTTAAAAGAGGTCAGAGACTCTCTTGATTTAGAGAATAAGGAAAAAAGAGTAGAAGAGCTGGAAAGAGAAATGGAAGCTCCGGGATTTTGGGATAACGCAGAGCGTTCCCAGAAGATGATGAAGGAACTCAGCGCCTTAAAGGGAGATATGGAAATTTATCATAAGCTGCAAAACCAGAAGGAAGAAATTGAGCTGATGATTGAAATGGGATATGAAGAAAACGACCCTTCCATTGTCCCTGATATTCAGGAAATGTTAGACGAATTTATACAGGATTTTGAGCATATTCGTATTAAGACATTATTGTCAGGGGAATACGATAAGGATAATGCCATTGTTACCCTTCACGCAGGAGCCGGCGGAACAGAGTCTTGCGACTGGGCAAGTATGTTATATCGTATGTATCTGCGCTGGGCAGACAGACAGGGATTTAGCACAGAAGTGCTGGATTATTTGGACGGAGATGAAGCAGGAATTAAATCTGTTACGTTTCAGGTAAACGGGGAGAATGCCTACGGTTACTTGAAGTCCGAAAGGGTGTACATCGTCTTGATTCGAATTTCACCTTTTAATGCAGCAGGAAAGCGTCAGACTTCTTTTGTATCCTGTGATGTTATGCCGGATATTGAAGAAGACGTGGATGTGGAAATCAATCCCGATGATTTGCGAATTGATACCTACCGTTCCAGTGGTGCAGGTGGTCAGCATATCAATAAAACTTCTTCTGCTATTCGTATCACGCATCTTCCAACAGGAATTGTGGTACAGTGTCAGAATGAACGTTCTCAGTTCCAGAATAAAGATAAAGCAATGCAGATGTTGAAGGCAAAGCTGTATCTTTTAAAACAGCAGGAAAATGAGAAAAAGCTTTCCGGTATTCAGGGTGAGCTGACAGAAATCGGATGGGGAAATCAAATTCGTTCTTATGTTATGCAGCCGTATACCATGGTGAAAGACCATCGTACAAACGAAGAAACAGGAAATGTAGATGCGGTGATGAACGGAAATATTGATAACTTTATCAATGCTTACTTAAAATGGGTTGCCTTGGGGAAAACAGAAAAATAGTTGCTTGCTGTCTGAAAGTGTGATAATATCTTTTGAAGACGTACAAATGTATTTTGGGAAAGAACAAGGGAAAAAGATGAAAGATAACAGAAGATATTTTGTGGTAACAGAAAAAGCCGTACCGGATGTACTACTGAAGGTTGTAGAGGCAAAAAGGCTTTTAGACATTCAGCAATATGATACTGATTCAGGAAGCAGTGGAGGCAGTGGGAATTAGCAGAAGCTCCTTTTATAAATATAAGGATGATATTTTCCCATTTAAGGAAAAGACGAAAGGACATAATATTACGTTTATTATTCAGATGGATGATGAACCGGGACTTTTGTCAGCGGTGCTTCGGGCAATCGCACAATTCACGGAAATATTCTGACTATACATCAGAGTATTCCCATGAACGGAATTGCCAGTCTTACGCTGAGTGTGGCAATTTCCGCAGTAGAGGGAGACGCTGCTGCAATGATGGACAATATTGAGCATATTAACGGAGTACATTATTTGAAGATTTTAGGCAGAGAATAAGAAGGAGTGAGGGTATGAAATATGTTGTGGTGTTAGGCGACGGAATGGCAGATGAACCCTTAGAGGCGCTTGGGGGAAAGACACCTTTGGCTTATGCCAAAACACCTGCCATGGATTTACTGGCAAAGACAGGTGATATCGGAATGGCAAGGACTGTACCGGAGGGAATGAGTCCGGGAAGTGACACTGCCAATTTATCCATTATGGGATATAATCCGGAGATTTATTATTCAGGCCGTTCTCCTTTGGAAGCACTGAATATCGGAGTCAGTATGGAGGAAGGAGATGTGGCAATTCGTGCCAACCTTGTGACTCTTTCGGAAAAAGAGGAAAATTATGAGGAAAGGCATCTTTTAGACCACAGTGCAGATGAAATCAGTACAGAGGAAGCTTCTGCTTTGCTGGAGGCAGTAAAAGAAGGACTGGAAAATCAGGAGTTTCAGTTTTATGCCGGAACCAGTTATCGTCATTGTCTGATTTGGAAACATGGAAATGTTGTACCACTGACACCTCCTCATGATATCAGAGAACGGGAAATTAAGAATTATCTGCCTGATGAGGAGCTTTTGCTTGCTATGCAAAAGGAGAGTTATAAAATATTAGAGAATCATCCTATCAATCAAAAGAGGAGAGAAAAGGGATTAAATCCGGCGAACAGTCTTTGGTTCTGGGGAGCCGGAACTAAACCGTCACTGTCTTCTTTTGAAGGGAAATTCCACAAAAAAGGTGTTATGATATCAGCAGTAGATTTGTTAAAAGGTATTGCTGTGGGTACAGGCATGAAAAATATTTCTGTGGAAGGGGCAAACGGAGGACTTCATACAAATTATGAGGGAAAGGCTCAGGCTGCCCTTGATGCACTTTTAAAAGAGGGATATGATTTTGCTTATATTCATGTAGAAGCACCGGATGAAATGGGACATCAGGGAAGTGTGGAGAAGAAAATACAGGCGATTGAATATCTGGATGAAAGGGTAATTAAGCTTGTAAAAGAAGGCTTGGAGAAGTCGGGAGAGGATTATCGTCTTTTGATTTTGCCGGACCATCCAACTCCTATAAAAGTGAAGACACACACGGCAAATCCTGTTCCATATCTGTTGTACGACAGCAGGAAAACAGAGGAAACAGGAAATTGTTACAGTGAAGAGACAGGAGCTCATTTCGAACCGGTAAAAGGGCATGAGCTTTTGAAGATTTTATTTGAAGAATAAGAAATAGAAAAGGGCTGATACAGACAAACGCTTTTTATTTGCGTTTTCTATATCAGCCTTTTCTTTATAGGTCATTCTTAAAAACCGGAATTATTTTCATTCGGATTTTCTTCTATGGTCATTGTTGGTATTTCACTTGTCGGTGTATTATCCGGTGTATTTAATTCGCCGATAATATCACGATAAAAGTTTGCCATAGTCATATCCATATATGGAATAAGCCATATCATTCCAATGTAGCAGGTGAGCACGGAAAGGAATGCCAGAGGAAGAAAGCTGAGAGTAATATAAAGGGAGCGGCCTTTATTTCCTTTCATCAGGCGAATACTTTCTTTCATGGAGTCCATAGCACCCATCTCCGGATGGTCTAATAAAAGGTAAGTACTGAGACCTAAAAACAAGTCAATAATTACACTGATAATAAGGTCAAACACAGAGAAAAACAAAATAAAGGAAACAGGAATGTCACTGTTCATGGACATAAACATAACAGGTAAACCTGTGACAAAGCCAATTCCTGCAATGATTAATCCCACAATTAAGAAACGGTCTGCATTATGATGAAAAACATACAACATATCTTTCATGGAATAAGCTTGTTTTCTGCTGATATTTAAAGTCATTTTTGTAATTCCCGCACCAAACAGGAGATAAATAAGGAAACCGCATAGGTGAGAAATTCGCTGGTTATTGTACCTGTAACTGTGGTAGTGTTTGTGAAAAAGGTGATGAAAAATATTACTATAAAGCTAATAACACCTAAAATTATGTTGGCTCCCATAGGAAGTCCCCAGTTGCCGTCCAGCGCTTTTCTGGAAATGGCTTTTAATTGTGATGATGTATGTTTCATGAAAATAACCTCCTGTCTTAGATAAAATATGTGGTAAAATATATTCTATCAAATATATTTTCATTATAACATAGTAGGTGGAGAATACAATAAAATTATGAAGAAAAACAGAGACGTTAAACTAGAAAAAAATATATATGCAGCAGGGTGGCTTTTACTTTTGGTAGGCATTATTCTGCTGGCAGTAAAACGGATTTTTCCTGCTGATTTTGCGCTGCCGCCCTGTGTTTTTCACAAATGGACAGGATATTATTGCCCCGGATGCGGCGGAACAAGAGCAGTAAAAGCTCTGCTAAGAGGTGATGTCATAGGCTCTTTCTTCTATCATCCTGTAGTGCTTTATGGAGCTGTTTTATATGGATGGTACATGCTTTCGCACACCGTTGAGTATTTGTCAAAAGGCAGGCTTCGTATCAGTATACCCTATACAGAAAAGTATTTATATGGGGCTGTTTTTATTATTCTTATACAATGGATTTTGAAGAATGGTGTAAAAATAATATGGGGAATTGACCTGATATAAACAGGTAAATTCCCCGTGAAAATACATTTTACATAGCTTATATAAAGTTACCGCCATTGTCTGTTTCAGGCTGCTGGAAGAACTCAGGAGGAAGCTGAAATTCATCAAAGTCCTCATAATAATCAGGAGAATTTTCATAGTCCCAGCTGTCTGTGCCTGCATCTCCTTCAAAACCATTTAAGTATTCATCTAAGAAATTGTATAATTCCTCATCACTTACATTATCGTCTGTAAGAATATGAATATAATCTCTTAAAAAAGAGCTTCCTTCCGGTGAGAACAGAAATACAGAGCAGAAAAAAATCAAAAAGGCACCGGCAATCGCCAATGTGCTGGCAGAGAGCGCAAGACCTGCTTTTGCAGCGCCGGAGCGGGCACGCTCACCCTTTGACAGGCAGGAAAAAAGAATTCCCAAGCTTGACAGGATAAAAAGTAAAAACGGAGCACAGCAAAGAAATACAAGGGAAAGAATTCCCATTACCAAAGATGCTGTGGCAAAGCCGTTGTTTCCCTGATAGAGGGAAGGGGTGGGCGGAATTGGTTCTTGTGGAGGAACAGGCTGATAAGGCTGTTCGTTATTGTAAGGATTTTCCATGGGCTAGACCTCGTTTCTTTTGAATAATCATAGGGTTATTTTATCATGTATTATTTTGTCAGGCAATAAAAAGACATAAAAAAGAGTTTGGTAAGGGACAAAGCATGAATTTCTTGACAAATTCCTTACAGATTGATAAGGTTGTAAGGTGATAATAGTGAAAAGAGAAAGGACAGTTATATGGATATTATACAGATTATAACTCAGGAATTAAATGTAGAAAAATGGCAGGTAGAAGCTGCTGTTTCCTTAATAGATGAGGGGAATACCATCCCTTTTATTTCCCGTTACCGTAAAGAAGCAACAGGAGCTTTAAATGATGAACAGCTTCGTACTTTATTTGAACGCCTTACTTATCTTCGCAATCTGGAAGATAAGAAAAAACAGGTTCTTTCCAGTATTGAAGAACAGGGCAAATTAACAGAAGAATTAAAGAAGCAGATTTTAGAAGCTCAGACATTGGTTGTGGTAGAAGATTTATACCGTCCATACAGACCAAAGAGAAGAACAAGAGCCACCATTGCCAAGGAAAAAGGTCTGGAAGGTCTGGCAAATATTGTGCTTCTTCAGATGACAGAGAACAGCATTGAGAAAGAAGCGGAAGCTTTTGTTTCTGAAGAAAAAGAAGTAAAAAATGTAAAAGAAGCCATTGCAGGTGCTATGGATATTGTGGCAGAAAGTATTTCTGATGAAGCAGATTACCGTATTCGTATTCGTGAAATGACAATGAAAAAGGGAATGCTTGTTTCCGTTGCCAAGAAACCGGAGGAAACAACGGTTTACGAGATGTACTATGACCATGAAGAGCCGGTATCCAAGGTGGCAGGTCACAGAGTTTTAGCCATTAACCGAGGAGAAAAGGAAAAAATCCTTACGGTGAAAATTTCTGCACCGGAAGAAGACATTCTCCGTTATCTGGAAAAACAGGTAATTACAAAAGAAAATGAAAATACTACACCTGTTTTAAAAGCAGCAGTGGAAGACAGTTACAGACGTCTGATTGCGCCGGCGATTGAAAGAGAAATCAGAAATGATTTAACAGAAAAGGCAGAAGACGGAGCAATTAAAGTCTTTAAGAAAAATCTGGAACAGCTTTTAATGCAGCCTCCAATCGTAGGGCAGGTCGTATTGGGCTGGGACCCTGCTTTCCGTACAGGCTGTAAGTTGGCGGTAGTAGATGTCACAGGTAAGGTGCTGGATACCACAGTTATTTACCCGACTGCGCCTACCACACCGGCGAAAATTGCAGCGGCAAAAGAAACCTTAAAAGAAATGATTGAAAAGTATAACATTACTCTGTTTTCAGTAGGAAACGGAACTGCCAGCAGAGAGTCTGAGCAGGTAATTGTTGAGCTTTTAAAAGAAATTCCGCAGAAGGTTCAGTATGTAATTACAAATGAAGCAGGAGCTTCTGTATACTCTGCAAGTAAGCTGGCAACAGAAGAATTCCCGAATTTTGACGTGGGACAGAGAAGTGCGGCATCTATCGCAAGAAGACTTCAGGACCCATTGGCAGAGTTGGTTAAAATCGATCCGAAATCTATCGGAGTTGGGCAGTATCAGCATGATATGAACCAGAAAAAACTGGGCGAAGCCTTTCCGGAGTAGTGGAAGACTGTGTAAATAAGTCGGTGTAGACTTAAATACAGCATCTGTTTCTCTGTTGGAATATGTCTCCGGTATCAGCAAAGCCATTGCTAAAAATATCGTTGTATATAGAGAAGAAAACGGTGAAGTTTAAAGACAGAAAAGAACTTTTAAAAGTTGCAAAATTAGGACCAAAAGCTTTTGAACAGTGTGCAGGTTTTCTACGTATCCGCGGAGGCAAAAATCCTCTGGATGCCACCAGTGTCCATCCGGAAAGTTATCCCGCAGCAGAGAAATTTCTGGAAAGTATGGGAATGAAACCGGAAGATATTTTTAATGGACAGCAGGTATATTTTGTAAAAGACTATGCACAACAGGCAGAAAAGCTGGGCGTTGGTGAAATGACATTAAGAGATATTGTCAAGGAGCTGACAAAACCGGGACGTGACCCACGTGAGGAAATGCCGAAGCCGATTCTTCGTACCGACGTTTTAGATATGAAGGATTTAAAAGAAGGTATGGTATTAAAAGGAACAGTTCGAAATGTTATTGATTTCGGAGCTTTTGTGGATATCGGTGTGCATCAGGACGGACTTGTACATATTTCCCAGATGACAGAACGCTACATTAAACATCCTTTGGAAGCGGTAAGCGTAGGAGACGTGGTAGACGTTATGGTTCTGGGTGTTGATATGAAGAAAAAGAGAATTTCCCTGACTATGAAAGGGATTAAATAAAGAAAGGAAGCGCTTAACATGAACGTTAATCAGGAACGAATTGCAAAATTGCAGGAAAAAATGCAGGCGGCAGACATGGATATGTACTTAGTGCCTACCGCAGATTTTCACCAGTCAGAGTATGTAGGAACTTATTTTAAGGTAAGAGCATGGTTATCAGGATTTTCCGGTTCCGCAGGAACACTCCTTGTAACAAGAGAGAATGCTTACTTGTGGACAGACGGCAGATACTTTATTCAGGCGGCAAAACAGCTGGAAGGTACAGGGGTAACGCTCATGAAAATGGGAGAGGAAGGCGTTCCTACGGTAGAAGAATTTATTAAAGAGAATTTACCAATGAACGGCTGTCTGGGATGTGACGGAAGAACCGTTCATGTAGCAGAAGGAAAGGATTTTGAAGCTCTGGTACAGGAAAAAGAAGGCAGATTTGAGTATCAGAATGATTTGGCAGGAGAAATTTGGACAGACAGACCGGAAATGTCAAAAGAGCCTGTCTATACTTTAGACGTAAAATATGCAGGAAAATCCAGAGAAGATAAAATTCAGGATGTAAGAGCTGCCATGAAGGACGCCGGAGCAAATGTGCATATTATCAGCAGTATGGACGATATTGTGTGGCTTTTAAATATCCGTGGAAATGATATTATTTATAATCCGGTAGTCATGTCTTATGTAATGGTAACTATGGAGCAGGTTCATTTTTATGTGCAGGAAGAAGCTGTATCTGCACAGGTAAGAGCGGAATTGGAAAAAGCAGGTGTGGTGCTTCATGATTATTTTGCAATTTATGAAGATGTAAAAGCACTGGCAGAGGACAGTAAAATTATGCTGGAAGATGCCTGCACCAACTATACTTTATACAAAAATCTTCCGGAAAATGTGGAAGTTATTTTCCAGAGCAATCCTGCGGCAATTATGAAAGGCTGCAAGAATGAAGTAGAGATGAAAAATATCAGAATTGCCCACATTAAAGATGCAAAAGCAATGTGCAGATTTATCTATTGGTTTAAAAATAATGTAAACAGCGGAGAAATTACAGAGTACAGTGCGGCAGAGAAAAGTCTGGAGTTTCGAAAAGAAGATGAAGATTGTCTGGACTTAAGTTTTGAAACCATCTGCGCTTACGAGGCAAATGCGGCAATGTGTCATTATGCACCAACAGAAACAGAGTATGCCAAGGTAGAGCCAAAAGGATTTTTCCTCATTGACTCCGGCGCTCAGTATTGGCAGGGAACAACAGATATCACAAGAACCATTGCGGCAGGAGAGCTGACACAGGAACAGAAAGAAAACTTTACTCTGGTGCTTCAGGGACATATTCGCCTTGCTATGGCAAAATTCCAGTATGGATGCAGCGGAGCTAATTTAGACGTATTGGCGAGAGGACCTCTCTGGGAAAGAGCAATGGATTTTAACCATGGAACAGGACATGGTGTGGGATATTTGTTGAATGTTCATGAAGGCCCTCAGAATATTAACTGGAGAATGCGTGCTAATGGAAGACGCGGAAATACAACACCTCTGGAAGAAGGTATGCTTACATCAGATGAACCGGGACTGTATTTAGAAGGAAAATATGGCATTCGTACAGAAAATCTTCTTCTTTGTAAGAAAGCAGAAAAGAATGGATATGGACAGTTCATGGAATTTGAAAACATGACATGGGTTCCTTATGAAAGAGAAGCAATTTTACCGGAAATGCTTACAAAGGCAGAACTTGTATGGCTGAACGAATATCATCAGAAGGTATATGAGATTGTGGGACCGATGCTTTCTGAAGAGGAACGTCAATGGTTGAAAGAGGCAACTGCTGAAATCAAGTAAAGGGAATGAATATGAAAAGCCATCAGGAAGATGCAGGGAGATTGATTAATATACTTTCTCATCAGTTAAAGAGGAAAATTACTCTTTCTTCAGAGAAGAGATGTGGACTTACCAATATGCAGAACAGAGTACTTCATTTTATTCTGCTTAGAGCATTAGAAGCTCCGGTATATCAAAAGGATATCGAGAAGGAATTTGATATTCGAAAATCGACGGCAACGGAAATTTTAAAGCTTATGGAGAAAAATGGTTTTATTTGCAGAGAATGCTCTAAAGAAGATGCCAGAATGAAGGAAATCATTCCCACAGAAAAATCATTGACGATACAAAAGGAAGTTGTGGAGAATATACGCAGTGTCGAGACTAAGCTAAGGGAGGGAATACCTTCTGAGGATTATCAGACCTGTATTGGCGTTTTGAAAAAGATGATAGAAAATTTGGTGTAACTATCAATTCGAGCTAATATGGCTGAATTGTTACGATTTGATGGATGAGTAGTAAGTTTCTGATGATTTTTATCAGGTTAAGAGGTATAATAGAAGTACGTTTAGACTTCAAATGTAAAAGGAGAGAATACCATGAAACAGGATATGATTGTAATTCTGGATTTGGGCAGCACTGAAAATACAGTGGTTGCCAGAGAAATCAGAGAGCTGGGCGTTTACAGTGAAATTCATCCACATGATATTACTGTAGAAGAACTTCAGGCGCTGGATAATGTAAAAGGTATTATTTTAAACGGTGGAGAAAACAGAGTTGTAGATGGAAAAGAAGTGGAAATAAGACCAGAGCTTTACACTTTAGGATACCCTATGATTTCTGTTGATTATCCGGCTTCAAAATGTGAAAAACAGTTTAAGGAGCTTCCAAATCAGGAAGAATTAAGACAATTTGTATTTGAAGAATGTAAGGCAGAAGCAAACTGGAATATGAAGAATTTTATCGAGGATCAGGTAGAACTTATCCGTAAACAGGTAGGGGATAAGAAGGTTTTACTGGCTTTATCCGGCGGTGTAGATTCTTCTGTTGTAGCAGCTATGTTAATCAAAGCCATTGGACAGCAGCTTGTATGTGTTCATGTAAATCATGGCTTAATGCGTAAAAATGAGTCTGAAAGCGTTGTGAAAATCTTTAGAGACGAGCTTCACGCAAATCTGATTTATGTAGATGCTACAGAAAGATTTTTAGGAAAACTGGAAAATGTAGCTGACCCAGAAGAAAAACGTAAAATTATTGGCGGTGAGTTTATCCGTGTATTTGAAGAAGAAGCCAGAAAATTGGAAGGCATTGATTTCTTAGGACAGGGAACTATTTATCCTGATATTATTGAAAGTGGTACAAAAACAGCTAAATGTGTGAAGTCTCATCATAATGTAGGAGGTCTGCCGGAAGACTTACAGTTTGAATTGGTAGAACCTTTGAAACAGTTGTTTAAAGATGAAGTTCGCGCTTGCGGTATTGAACTGGGATTGCCTCATGATATGGTTTACCGTCAGCCGTTCCCAGGACCGGGACTTGGTGTAAGATGTCTTGGTGCAATTACAAGAGACAGATTGGAAGCTTTAAGAGAGTCTGATGCAATTTTAAGAGAAGAATTTGCAAAAGCAGGTCTTGATAAGAAAGTATGGCAGTATTTTACTGTAGTACCAGATTTTAAAGCTGTTGGTGTAAGAGATAATGCAAGAAGCATGGGATATATGGTGGTAATTCGTGCTGTTAATACCATTGATGCCATGACTGCAAGTATTGAAAGAATTGATTATGATATTCTGGAAAAATTTGCGCTAGAATTACGGCGGAAGTTCCAAGTGTCAGCAGAGTATGCTATGAAATTACTCCGAAGCCGGTGGCTACGATAGAATTCGAATAATATATTAGAGCCAAGAAATGCCTATTTTACGGGCTTTCTTGGCTCTTTCTATGTCCGTTGACAATCAAATGACAATACTTTTTTAATATGATTGTAAATAATTTCTTTTTATTTAGCTGGGAATTGGCTTTTCCAGTCTAAATATTCTTTTTCTGTAATCTCTTCATTTCTGAATTTCTGGTACATATCAGCCCATGTTCCAATATGATCCAGCATATTTAAAGAATCATGTCCTTTGTCTTTAAACATGAGTTGTGGTACGCCGGACTCATCTCGGTAGGCGTGCAGACCATATTGATCCTCTAAAGCAAATAATGCGTGCATGACACTAACATAAGTATCAAAGTTTGGATCAGACATGGCGTATGGACTGATTTTTAATGAGTTTGCTATTTTTTCTAATTGTTCTGATGATGGAAAACGATTCCCAAGTTCATAATTTCTAATTGCCGATTCGCTCAATCCGGACATGATTGCCAATTCTTTCTGTGTATATCCTTGATCGATCCGGAATTTTCTTATTTTCTCACCTACTGTCATAAGAAAACACTCCTTTGCTGATTGTTACTTAAAAGTATAGCATAAACAGTTCAAAAATGAAATATAAAAATAAACCGTTCATTTTTGAAATCATTCTATTGACAGTACGGAAATGAAATGTTATGATGCATATACACAGTTCGATAATGAACTGAAAAAGAAAGGAGGGATATAGATGGCTAGTAAATTATTTATATCAGCAAAAGAAGTAGCGAAAGAATTAGAAGTATCTGATTCCTATGCGTATCGTTTGATCCGTCAGTTAAATGCTGAATTGGAGCAAAAAGGTTTCGTTGTTGTCAAAGGAAAAATCAGCGTAAATATTTTGAAGAACGAGTTTACGGTATGAACGAAATGAAATAGCAGGAGGTGATGTTTTGACAGTAATCAAAAACCAAAAGTCAAATACTTACGAGGTAAGAACCTATTATAAGGACTGGACTGGCGTAAGAAAGCAGAAGACGAAAAGGGGATTTAAACGCAAATGTGATGCTCAGGAATGGGAAAGAGCGTTTAAATTAAAGGAGAATTTGAGTCTGGATATGTATTTTGAAGATTTTGTAGATCTTTATCTGAATGATATCAAATCCAGAATCAAATATAATACCTGGCTGACGAAAAAGCATATTGTAGAAAAAAAGATTCTCCCATATTTTTCGAAAAAGAAGTTGCAGGAAATAAAACCTTCCGATATTCGACAGTGGCAGAACAACATGATGAACTATCGGAATAAACAAGGAGAAGGCTATTCGCAGGTCTACCTAAAGACCATCCATAATCAGCTGAGTGCGATTTTGAATCATGCGGTTAATTTCTATGATTTGAAGAGCAATCCTGCACGTAAGGCAGGATCTATGGGAAAAGAAAGAACAAAAGAAATGCTTTTCTGGACAAAAGAAGAGTATATGAAGTTCATTGAAGCGGTGGCGGATAAGCCAATTTCCTTTTATGCATTTGAAATCTTATATTGGTGTGGAGTGCGTATGGGAGAGTTGTTAGCGCTGACACCGGCAGATTTTGATTTTCAGGCGTGTACGATCCGGATCAATAAATCTTATCAAAGATTAGGGGGGAAGGATATTATTACGGATCCTAAGACTGCAAAGAGTAATCGCATGATTACCATGCCGGAGTTTTTAAGTGAGGAATTAGAATCGTACTTAAGTATGCTGTATGGATTGGATGAAAATGACAGGATTTTTCAAATTTCAAAAAGTTATCTTCATCACGAAATGGATCGGGGAGTGAAGTTATCAGGCGTGAAGAGAATTCGTATCCATGATCTGAGACATTCCCATGTGTCATTATTGATCAATATGGGATATTCTGCGGTGGCAATTGGAGAAAGGGTAGGGCATGAAAGTGTGGAAATCACATATCGATATGCACATTTGTTCCCGACAATTCAAACAGAGATGGCGGAAAATCTAAATCAGGAAAGAGAGGAATATCTGGATGAGTGAAAAAAATATGGACAGCAAGAACCGGTGGCGTAATGTAACCATAGCGTTTCGAATGTCTCCAGAAGAAAATGAAGAGCTAGATTTAAGAGTAAAACTTTGTGGATACCAGACGAGACAAGAATATATCATTGAAAGCGTTTTACATCAAAAAGTCACAGCAGTAGGAAATCCGTTGATGTTAGTACAGTTTAGAAAACAGCTTCGAGGGATTGAAGAGGAACTAAAAAGGTTAACTACATTAGAGGATGCCGATGAAGAGTTGTTTACACCTATTCGAACAATGTTGGAGATATTAAATGCATTTGCAGAAGAAAGAAACTATGAAAAAAGGAAAAAAGAAAAAGCCCAGAAATAATCTGAGCAAGTTCCCTGATCATCAGAATAACTGATATATCACCTTAACAACTTGAGTATATCACAAAATTGTTGTTGCAACAATTGTTAAATTCTGTTTGCCAGGGACTTGCCCGGTTGGGCAGGAGGTGGAAATGGAAGAGAATTATAGAGAAGTAAAAAAGGCAGAACCATGCCTGAAATTGATCCACATGGATCAGGTTGAAGTGGAAGAAATCAAATGGCTCTTTTATCCCTTCATACCATACGGGAAGGTCACCATTATTCAAGGAGATCCTGGAGAGGGGAAGACCACCGTGGTGTTGCAGATCATTGCAAAGTTAACAAAAGGAGAAGCAATATTAAGTGAAACAAGCGAAGGAAAATCCGAAGAGACAGGGGTAGAGCCAATCAATGTGATTTATCAAACAGCTGAAGATGGATTGGGCGATACGATCAAACCAAGATTGTTAGCGGCAGGGGCAGATTGTTCCAGAGTCTTGGTAATTGATGATCAGGATCAGCCATTAACAATGGTAGATGCAAGGCTGGAAGAAGCGATTATACAGACAAAAGCAAGACTTGTAGTATTAGATCCAATTCAAGGCTTTCTAGGGGCTGGTGTTGATATGCATAGGGCAAATGAGATTCGCCCATTGATGAAAAGAATCTCTGTATTAGCAGAGAAATATCAATGTGCCATTATTCTGATCGGTCATATGAATAAGAATAGTAATGGAAAATCATCCTATCGTGGATTGGGTTCTATTGACTTTCAAGCGGCAGCAAGAAGCGTATTGATTGTTGGAAGAGTGAAAGATGAACAAGAAATCCGAGTAATCTGTCATGTAAAGAGTTCTCTTGCTCCGGAAGGAGATGCTATCGCCTTTCGATTAGACAAAGAAAAAGGATTCCATTGGATTGGGGAATATGACATCAGTGCAGAGGACTTATTGTCTGGTGATGGACGAGGGCAAAAGATCCGAAGTGCGAAAGAATTTTTAAAAGAGATCTTAGCAAATGGATCAATGGAACAGGCAAAAATAGCGGAAGAAGCAGAAGAAAGAGGAATTAAAAAGAAAACACTTTGGAATGCGAAGAAGGAATTACAGATTGATTCTGTGAAGATAGGAAATAAATGGTTCTGGATGTTACAAGAAGAGTAAAGGAAGATGGCAAGATTACCATATCTTAAAGAATAGGGAATCTTGCACCTTGATTAAAAAGGAGTGAAGTGATGAAAAAAGTACAGATTGATTA
>ENA-OQIC01000082-OQIC01000082.1-human-gut-metagenome-genome-assembly--contig:-NODE-82-length-39723-cov-2.657112_pt1 | contig 39723 bp, 49 predicted proteins | sample MGYA00242572_ERZ504736 | MGnify/ENA primary metagenome ERZ504736 (study PRJEB26092, sample SAMD00036201) | human gut metagenome | host: Homo sapiens | study: EMG produced TPA metagenomics assembly of...
TTCCTTGCTTAAATTCTGTCTTTCTTTTCCTTACCTACCAGAACAACCTCTACGGCTTCTAATAAGTCTTTCTGTGATACAGCCTGTCTCCCGTTCTTTACTGCCAAATAGCAGCTTCATTGACCATATTTGCCAAATCTGAACCCACAGCTCCGGAAGTAGCAAGGGCAATTCCCTCTAAATCTACGGTTTCATCTAAGGAAACATTTTTTGCATGTACCTTCAGAATACTAATCCTTCCCTTTAAATCAGGACGGTCTACAATTACACGTCTGTCAAAACGTCCCGGTCTTAAAAGCGCAGGGTCTAACACCTCCGGTCTGTTTGTCGCAGCCAGAATTAAAAGTCCCTTGGAAGTATCAAATCCATCCATTTCTGCAAGAAGCTGGTTTAAGGTCTGCTCACGTTCATCGTTTCCTCCAAATCTGGAGTCTCTGCTCTTTCCGATGGCATCCACTTCATCAATAAAGATGATACATGGGGCATTTTTCTTTGCTTCTTCAAACAAATCACGTACTCGTGATGCACCTACGCCGACAAACATTTCCACGAAGTCAGAACCGGACAAGGAAAAGAACGGAACGTGCGCTTCTCCGGCAACTGCTTTTGCCAGAAGTGTTTTACCTGTACCCGGAGGTCCTACAAGCAATGCACCTTTTGGAAGCTTTGCACCGATAGCAGTGTATTTTCCCGGATTATGCAGAAAATCAACAACCTCCTGTAAGGACTCTTTTGCTTCATCCTGTCCTGCCACATCCTTAAAAGTAATTCCTGTTTCCTTCTGTACGTAAGCTTTTGCTTTGCTCTTTCCTACGCCGCCCATCATGCCGCCGTTTTTATTCATACGGCGAAACAGCATATTCAGCAGGAAGAACATTAAAACAATCGGTACAATCAGACTAATCAGACTGAACAGAATTTCCATAACTACATTGGGCTTTTCAGTATAATAGTCATTGACTCCTGCTCTTTCCAGTCTTTTTACCAAATCGGTCTTATCTTCGGAAAGAACCGTATAAACTTCTTTTTTACGCCCATGCGCTGCTGCTCTTTTAAGGTAACTCTTAAAGTTTCCCCTTTAATCTGTACCTCCTGAACCTTGCCCTGCTCCAGCAAATCTACAAACTCACTGTATTTAATTTCACCGGAACCTCCCTGCATTGTCATTGTCAGGAGATTTACTAAAAACATAACCACCATAATGCAAATTAAAAGCATCAGTATGGGTTGTTTATTCTTAGGTCCATTTTCATTATTATTTTGTGGACTTGGGTTTTGATTTTGATCCATTTTCATCCTCCTCATACTATCTCTTTTATTATAAGGATTACTGTGCTATAAATCAACATTTAGATTGTGAAAAAGAGGACACATTTATTAAACTTTTGTAAATTTATGTTGAATATACACAAAATAAAACATTTTTCTTTTTACCACTGGAATTTCCCCTTGCTTTTGTAGTATACTATCGCAGTGGTTTAAAAAAATTTATAGAAAAGGGGCATGAATATGAAAATAGGATTTGATAATGACAAGTATTTATCGATGCAATCAGAACACATTAAAGAACGTATCAGCAAGTTTGATAACAAGCTGTATCTGGAGTTTGGCGGTAAACTCTTTGACGACTATCACGCCTCCAGAGTTTTACCCGGATTTGCCCCAGACAGCAAGCTTAAAATGTTAATGCAACTTTCTGAGCATGCCGAAATCGTAATTGTTATCAGTGCCGGAGACATTGAAAAAATAAAGTAAGAGGGGATTTGGGAATCACTTATGACCTTGACGTAATTCGTTTAATTGACGCCTTTAAAGAAAGAGGCTTTTTCGTAGGCAGCGTAGTTATTACCCAATATTCCGGGCAAAACAGCGCAAATATCTTCAAATCAAAATTGGAGAATTTAGGGATTAAAGTATATATCCATTACCCAATTGAAGGTTATCCAAGTAATATTCCTCTCATTGTCAGCGATGAAGGCTATGGAAAAAATGAGTATATCGAAACCTCCCGTCCTCTGGTTATCATTACTGCACCGGGTCCGGGAAGCGGAAAAATGGCAACCTGCCTCTCCCAGCTTTACCATGAGCATAAACGTGGAATTCATGCAGGCTATGCAAAATTTGAAACTTTCCCAATCTGGAATATTCCGTTAAAGCATCCGGTAAATCTGGCTTATGAAGCAGCTACCGCTGACTTAAATGACGTCAACATGATTGACCCGTTCCATCTGGAGGCTTACGGTGAAACAACGGTAAACTACAATCGTGATGTGGAAATTTTCCCTGTATTAAGCGCAATTTTTGAGCGTATCTTCGGGAAATGCCCATACCAGTCTCCTACGGATATGGGTGTAAACATGGTTGGAAACTGTATCGTTGACGATGAGGTATGCCGTGAAGCATCCAAACAGGAAATTATCCGCAGATATTATCAGGCTCTGGAAAGACATCTGGAAGGGGAAAATAACGATGATGAAGTATTCAAATTAGAGCTGTTGATGAAACAGGCAGGCATCTCCACAGAAAACAGAAAAGCAACTACTGCCGCTCTTAACTGTGCAAAAGAAACAGGGCGCCTGCGGTTGCACTTGAACTGGAGGACGGAAAAATCATCACCGGAAAAACCTCTGATTTATTAGGCGCTTCTGCTGCCCTTATGTTAAATACCTTAAAGGAGCTTGCCAATATTCCTCATGAGGTACATGTTATCTCTCCGGCAGCCATTGAGCCAATCCAGAAGTTAAAAACAGAGTATCTGGGAAGCCAGAACCCACGCCTGCATACAGACGAAGTGTTAATTGCACTTTCCAGTACCGCTGCCACCAGTGACCTTGCAAAACTGGCTCTTGCACAGCTTCCAAAGTTAAAAGGGTGTCAGGTACATTCCTCTGTTATGCTTTCTGCTGTGGACAAGAAAGTATTTAAAAAGTTGGGAGTGCAACTTACTTGTGAAGCTGTTTATGAACACAAGAAATTATACTAGGTAAAAATATCCTAACACAGTATATGAAAGAAGTTGAGTTTTAACTAAAAAGAGGAAAGAGTTTGCACATATAACTATGGCAAGCTCTTTCCTTTTATCTTATTTTTTTATTTTATTCTTCGTATCCGTTTGGATTGTTTGACTGCCATCTCCAAGAGTCTTCGCACATTTCTTTAATGCCGAATTCTGCTTTCCATCCCAGTTCTTCTTCTGCTTTTTTTGCGCTGGAGTAGCAGGTAGCAATATCGCCCGGACGGCGTGGTTTGATTACATAAGGTACTTTTACGCCGGTAGCTTCTTCGAAGTTCTTTACCATATCCAGAACGCTGTATCCTACACCTGTTCCCAGATTGTAAATTTTAAGCCCTGCTTTTTCTTCGATTTTCTTTAAAGCTTTTACATGGCCTTTTGCAAGGTCTACAACATGGATATAATCTCTTACACCTGTACCGTCATGTGTATCGTAGTCATTTCCGAACACACCTAATTCTTTTAATTTTCCTACTGCAACCTGTGTAATATATGGCATCAGGTTGTTTGGAATACCATTTGGATTTTCTCCGATTGTTCCGCTCTTATGTGCTCCGATTGGGTTAAAGTATCTTAAAAGAACGATATTCCATTCCGGATCTGCTTTCTGAATATCGGATAAAATCTGCTCTAACATGGATTTTGTCCAGCCGTAAGGTTGGTGCACTGACCTTTTGGACATTCCTCTGTGATTGGAATAATTGCAGGATCTCCGTATACAGTAGCGGACGATGAAAAGATAATATTTTTCACATTATGCTTTCTCATAACATCTACTAAAGTAAGAGTACCGGCAATATTGTTTTCATAATATTCCCATGGTTTTGCCACAGACTCTCCTACTGCTTTTAATCCGGCAAAATGAATACAGGAATCAATCTCTTCTTTTTCAAAGATTTCATTTAACGCATCTCTGTCTAAAATATCTGCCTTATAAAATTTAACAGGTTTTCCTGTAATTTTTTCTACTCTTTCCAGAGATTTTTCACTGGAATTGGAAAGGTTATCTACTACTACTACATCATAACCTGCACTCTGAAGTTCTACTACTGTATGGCTGCCGATATATCCGGCACCGCCTGTTACTAATATTGCCATTTTTATTCCTCCTTTGAGAAAAGCACTATTTTTTATGTTTCAAAACACTTTTTATGTTTGTTTATACTCTACCACTTTCTTCCTGAAAATTCAAGTAAAGCTTAACGATATTTGTTTACAATTTCATTCATCTGTTCCAGTTTTTCTTCCATATCTTTTACTAGCTTAAACTGTGTACGACAACGATCCAGATTATGACCTTCTCTGTGTACTTTAAAGTAATGGTCTCCCTCTAAATAATCTGTAAGGAAACGCATACCACATTCATAAGTCATTGTCATTGCACCAATTGGAAGCATATCTAATTCTTCTTTTGTAAGGCTTCCATTACATCCTTCAATAAAGCCTTTTGTATACAAGTCAAATAACTCCATACTACAAGATACTTTAGATAAATCTCTTTCGTCTTCTTCTCCTGTACTTGCTCCGAAACGGATAGAATCACCAAAGTCATTTACTGCAAGTCCCGGCATAACCGTATCTAAGTCAATAACACAAATTGCTTTACGTGTTTCATCATCAATCATAATATTATTTAATTTTGTATCATTATGTGTTACGCGGAGAGGAATTTTTTTCTCAGACTGCATATCACATAAAATGTGTGCAAGTTTTTCTCTTTCTAATACAAAATTAATTTCTTCCTGCACGTCTTTTGCTCTACCGCAGGCATCTTCTTCTACTGCTTTTTTAAACTTAGCAAAACGGTCTACTGTATTATGGAAGTTCACAATTGTCTCATGGAGAGTTTCTGCCGGATAATCTGCAAGAAGTCCCTGAAAATGACCAAATGCAACAGCACTCTGATAGAAATCTTCTTTATTCTGAACTAAGTCATAAGTACTAGCTCCTTCAATAAAGATATAAGCTCTCCAATATTCTCCATCTTCATCTACGCAAAAGATTTTCCATCTTTTGTAGAAACAATATTCAAAGTTTCTCTTTCTGGTCTCCGCCATTTTCCTGAATTTTTTTATTCAACCAAGAAGTAACCCCTACTACGTTTTCCATAAGTTCTTCCGGATTTAAGAAAATATTTTTATTCATTCTCTGTAAAATATATCTTCTTGTTGTCCCGTTATCCTCACAAGTAACACGGAAGGTATCATTGATATGACCGCTTCCGTAAGGAATACACTCTACACAAGCTCCCTGAAACTGAAAGCTTTCAATTGTTGCTGTTTTTACTTCTGCCATTTTATTTTTCCTCCCAAAGTTTTTCAGGATATAATCCACTGTCTTTTAAGCTCTGAATTGCAGCTACAACCACCGGCTTATCTTCTTTGTAAGTTACGCCGTACCATTTATCCAGTGATTTTAATACCTGAACCGTAGCTTTTCCTTCGTTTAATAATTCATCCACTACAAATGGAAGGAAGTATTCGCATTTTAATGGATTTTTTTCCAGATTTTCATCTAAGAATTTAGAGAAACGAGCTTTCAGTTCTGCCAGAATACTTGGTGTGAAGCCCCACATATTCATAGAAACTGTGCTGCCTTCCGGAATAACGGTCCATGTCTGTCCGTCATCTTCTGTGTATGCTGTGCCGTTTTCTCTCTTTTCAATATGTGTTCTTTCGTTGATTTTCTGAAGATATCCGTTTTCATCTGTTACACAAACACCTCTTGCAACGTGTCCGTTTTCTGTTAATGTATTTTCTACTACATATCCTACCATTGTGTAACGATATTTATCATCATCTTCATGTGTTGTAAGATAATCGTAAATCATTTTAAATGCGTGACTTCCATAGTAATCGTCTGCGTTAATAACTGCAAACGGAGCGTCAATAGTTCCCAGACAGCTTAAAATTGCATGACCTGTTCCCCATGGTTTTACACGGTCTGCCGGTACTTCGTATCCTTCCGGAATATTCTGTAAGTCCTGAAATACATATTCTACATCAATGACTTTGCTTAAACGGTCACCGATTGCAGCTTTAAAATCTGCTTCATTTTCTTTTTTAATAATAAAGATAACTTTTCCAAATCCTGCTTTTACTGCATCATAGATAGAAAAGTCCATAATGATATGTCCCTGTGCATCTACCGGGTCAATCTGTTTTAATCCGCCGTAACGACTTCCCATACCTGCAGCCATAACTACTAATACTGGTTTTTTCATAACAATATCTCCTTTTCCTATAATTTTTTTTCCTGTTTCTTATATTCTTATTCTATCAAAAATTTCTTTAAATTCCTTTGCACAAATTGATTTCTTTTTGTCATTTTTATGTAAATTTCATGTTCTTATCTTCATTTGTAAACACAAAAGAGGCGTTGCACAATATGCAGCGCCTCTTTTCTCTATTGATATTTTTTATTGTAAAGAAATAATAACACCAGCAGACCAACTAATCCGATTAATTCCATAGCCAGACCTGTAAGACTGATATTTTTCTGCCCCACAATAATTAAGCCGAGGCAAACAATAAAAACAATACTTTTAATAATAATCTTTACTGCATTATTCATTACTATTTCCTCCTTATCCTTTCAGACCGCCGAGAGTCATACCCTCAGTTAAACGTTTCTGTACTGCGATATACAGAATTAATGTAGGAAGCATAACAATTACAAGACCGGCATACATGATACCGTAGTTTGTAGCTGTTTTTTCTACTGCCATCAGGTTTTTCAGTCCCATAGCCAGAGTATCGTGTCCATCCATCAATGTGTATGCAATGATATACTCATTCCAGAAGGACAGGAAGTTGAATAAGATAACTGTAATGATACTTGGTTTTGCCATAGGTATCATGATTTTTGTCATAGTCTTAAAGTAACCGCATCCGTCAATGTAAGCCGCTTCTTCAAATCCCTTTGGTAAAGTTTTAAAGTAACCGCTTAACAGATAAATCGTAAACGGAAGACTGGTAGCCGCATAAATCAGCGCCAGAAGGAAACGGTTATTCAGGAAGAAATCTACACCGAATGTCTTATTTGCATCTGACAGCATTAAGAAAATCGGAACTACAATGTAGTTTACGTTAATAAACAGACCGGCCATACAAGCCAGATTTAAAATACCTTTGCATTTAAAGTTAAATCTTGCCAGTACATAAGATGCCGGTAATGCAATTAAAAGCAAGAGACAAAGAGCCAATGCTGTTACCATAACAGAGTTTAAGAAAAACTCTCCCATTCTGGCATCTACAAACGCCTGTTTAAAGTTCTCCCAACGTGGATCTGTCGGAAGCGCCCACGGGTTAATATCTGCACCAATAAATTCTGCATTTCTTTTTACACTGGCCATGAATACCCAGCCAACCGGCACAATAATAGAAATTGCCAGAGCAAAAAGAGCAATATAAATAATAATTTTGGATAAAATCTTACCTAAGCCATTTGATTTTTTCATTTCTTTTCGCTCTCCTTTCTAAAATTCTAAGACTTCTCGATCTGTAATCTTGTTTACAACTGCTGCAAGAACAAATGAGAAAATAAATACTACTACACCGATTGCCATACCATATCCATATACACCTGCGCCATAAGCCTGTTTGTACATGTAGTTCAGTGCAACCTCTGTCTTTCCGTTTGGTCCACCGTCTGTCATAATCTGAACAAACAGGAAGCTTAAGTTAATCGTACTGATAATATAGAAAGTTAATGTTGTACGAATATTATTCCAAATAAGAGGCAGAGTTACTGTGAAGAATGTATGAATTTGGGAAGAACCATCAAGAGATGCTGCTTCGTACAAATCTTCCGGAATTGCTGCCATACTTGCCATATACATAACCATGTAATAACCGATTGCCTGCCATACAAGGGCAAAGATTACGGAATAAAGAACAATTTTCGGCTCACCCATCCACTGATGTACCAATCCATCCAGATGAATTGCCTCTAAAAATGTATTTAACAAACCTGAACTAGGATTGTAAATAGCTCCAAAAATACCTGCTACTACTACGATACTTAAAATATTAGGAATATAGAAAATAACACGGAAGAAATTTTTTCCCTTAAAATCTCCTCTGGATAATAAAGCTGCAAAAAGAACTGCCAATACAATCGTGCAAATCATAACCAGTACAATAACCAGAATTGTATTCTGCATTGCCTCTAAGAATATCTTATCCTGCATCAAATTTTGCAAAGTTTTCAAATCCAACAAATTCTTTCTTGTTTGTAATTCCACCCATGCGGTATAAGGACATGTTAAATACTTTTACCGTAGGAACGAAAATGAAAAGTAAGATTAAAAGAACTGCCGGTGCCAGACAGGCAAACACAAAACGTCCCTGTGATTTTTTCCTGTTCATGGTTTTCCTCCTCTTCTTTTAAAAACGGTGAGTCGTAAACAACTCACCGTTTCAATATCCATGTTTAAATTGTGCTTACTTTAAAGCGCCTGCACATTTTTCCCATGTTTCTGTTAACTGTGCCTGCCAATCTTCTACTGTCATTTCACCTGTGTTTACGCTGTATGCTGGTCCGTAAACTGCTTCTTTCATGTTCAGACCTTCGATTGGTTCTGTTGCAACCCATCCACCTGTAACTGTAACAATGTTGTCTGCTGTTGATGCTTCGTAGCAGTCTTTTGTTGTACCTTCCGGTAATTTTTCAGCAGCGCCTTTTACTGGTGCTACAACTGGTGCTGGAGATGTTTTACCTGTTTCTTTATCTGTTGTTTCATTGTTTAATAAAATATCAACAACTGTATCAGAGTACATGAATTTGATAAATTCTTTTGCTAAATCCATGTTTTCAGCTTCTGCCGGAATCCACATCTGCTCTGTGAATGTGTACATTGTCTGAGTTTCATCGCCTTCCCACTTAGGTGCTGGCATCATACCCCATCTGAAGTCTTCTGGTGTAGAAGCAGCCATTTCGCCGATTACCCAGTTACCGTTTGGCATGAATAATGCTTTGTTGTCAATAACGTTCTGCTGGTTGATTTTGAAACCACCGTCAGCGTTTGCATTTGCTACTGTATCTTTTTCTGTATATTCAGGAGATACTAATTTTCCTAAAGTATCCAGAACTTTTTTACCTTCTTCAGATGTCCATGTATCTTTGTCGTATTTGATTGCTTTCTGATAGAACTCTGTTCCGCCAGCCTGTGCTAACATACTGTAAATAGTTGCATCTAAGTAACCTGACTGTGGGAATGTAAATAAAGAAACTCCATCAGCTTTAGCTGCATCGCCTAAAGCAAAGAATTCTTCCCATGTTGTCGGAAGGTCATATTTTTTGTTTTCGCCTTCGAACAGGTTCTTGTTATACCAAAATCCTGTTGGTGTATAGAAAATAGGTGCAAGATAGATTTTTCCGTCAGCGAATGGCTGTGCATCTGTACCGTCTGTGATACCGTCTAACAGTCTGCCTTTTAATTCTTCATCAGCGAATACGTCTGAGATATCAGCGATTGCACCTTCTTTTAACATTGTTTCTGTAAATCCGCTCTTCTGTCCTAAGTTGTAGTATACTACGTCAGGGAATTCACCTTTCTGAATGGATTTTGTTAAGTCCTTGTCCAATTCAGAAGACATTTCTAATTCTACTTCAACACCTTTTTCTTCTTCGAAAGCTGCTGCGATATCTTCCCAGATTTTTTCTCCGTTACCACCTTTGAAAGCAGCTAATTTCAGAGTCTGTTTTTCTCCGCTCTCTCCATTATCTTTGCCTTCTTCTTTACCTTCTTCTTTACCTGTGTCTGCTGCAGGTTTTTCTTCTTTTGTGTCTCCACATGCAGCAAGTCCGGATAAAGCCATTGTTGAAACAAGAGCCATAGCTACCAGTTTCTTTACCATCTTCATTTTCATTGCTAATTCCTCCCTAATTTGTAGATGATAAACATCTCTTTTAGATTTTATACATCACATTATAACACAATTTTTCAATTTTGTATTTATATTATTTATTGCATATTTTGCACAATCCACTTTCTTTATGGTGATTTCACCCAAAAACAGCCTGTCCTTCTTGTTTATTTATACTTTTCTTCTATTATTTTTTTAAATATGTAGGTTTTTCTTTCGTCACCTTCACCAACACAAGTCAATAATTTTGCAAATCATCTTGTATTTTACGAAAAATTCCCTTATAGTTGTAAATAGTTTGAACGAATGGAGGAATGTAATTTTGAATAAACCGAATATTCTGCTTATTATGACAGACCAACTTCGTGGAGATTGTCTGGGATTTGCGGGACATCCTGATGTAAAAACTCCTTATCTTGATACCCTTGCCAGCCGAGGCGTTTCTTTTGACAATGCTTACAGCTCCTGTCCAAGCTGTATCGCCGCAAGAGCCGCTCTTCATACCGGTATGGCACAGGAACATCACAGACGTACCGGATATGAAGATAATATTCCGTGGGAATACCCAAATACCATGGCAGGAGAGCTTTCCAAGGCAGGCTATTACTGCCAGTGCGTAGGAAAAATGCACGTACACCCTCTTCGCAACTATCTGGCTTTCACAATGTAGAACTCCATGACGGATACTTGCACAGCGCACGATATACCAATGTGCCATGGCAGGAGTCACAGAAAAATGCTGACGATTATTTCCACTGGTTAAAGCAGGAAAAGGGAATTGATGCAGATGTAACAGATACGGGATTAGAATGCAACAGCTGGGTAGCACGTCCTTGGATTTATGAAGAAAAGTATCACCCCACCAACTGGGTGACAGACAGAAGTATTGACTTTTTAAGAAGAAAAGACCCACAAAAACCTTTCTTCCTTATGGCATCTTATTTAAGACCACATCCGCCTTTTGATGCGCCGTCTTATTATTTCGACCTGTATAACAAAAAAGAGCTGACGCCTCCTGCTGTGGGCGATTGGGAAACCACAGAAGAATTACAGGCTATGGGACGTGTCTTTGACTCAAAATGCGGTCCCTCTGATACAGAGCTTATCCGAGAAGCTCAAATCGGTTATTATGCCTGCATTACTCATTTGGACCACCAAATCGGACGCTTGATACAGGCACTTGTGGAATATGGTGTCTATGACAACACACTTATTCTCTTTACCTCAGATCACGGGGAAGAGCTGTGTGACCATCACATGTTCCGAAAATCCAGACCGTATCAGGCAGCATCCGTATTCCTATGATTGTGTCAGGAAACGATAAACTTCTTTCAGGTATGAAACAGGGAACAGTTTCCCACAGTGTGGTAGAACTTCGAGATGTTATGCCTACCCTCCTTGATTTTGTAAACGCAGATATTCCCGACAGTGTAGATGGGAAAAGTATGCTTCCGTTAGTTACAAATCCTGATGAGAAGCTGCGGGACGTGCTTCACGGCGAACACTCTTACGGACCTTACTCCAATCACTGGCTGGTTTCTTCCTACGACAAATTTATCTGGTACAGCGAAACAGGCACAGAACAATACTTCCGTATCAGCGAAGACCCAAAAGAGCTTCATGATGAAATATCCAATCCGGCTTACCAAAACGCATTGAACAGCTTCGGCGCACACTGATTAAAACCTTAAAAGACCGCCCGGAAGGCTTTTCAGACGGTACACAGCTCATTACCGGCTGCCCGTATCCGCCTTACATGCCGGATAAAGCTCAAAAAGAAGGAAAATAAATTAGAAAGTGCTGTTGAAGCAATTTTCCACCTGTGGCAAATTGTTTCAACAACATAGTAGCCATACATCTCCGTGATTTTTATACCATATATTATTCTCAACTATGAGATGTATAAAAATACTCCGCTGTTCCATAGACAAACAATCGGAACATTTTTAAAAGTTTTCAAGCATAGCGATGCCTTGAGAACCGTGTCTGAGTGCACCAGCACGAGTTTGGTGAGCAAGGCATCTATAAGCGGCGCAGAAAAACTTAAAAATGGACGAGTTTTCTATGGAACAGCGGAGAACGTTATTATAATCTTGCTGCCAGCCATTCCCATCTTACAATACTGTATTCAAAAATTCCTGATAGCTTCGCAGAAATAATTCGTATTTTCTTTTGTATAATTTCTTCTGCAGCCTCCTCTGCAAAGAGGATACCACTTACAAGCCTTACAATTCTCCCCTCGCTTTACGCCTTCCTTAAAAAATTCCATATCCGGTAAAATTCCCTGAAAGAAGCGGAAATTTTCATCCGTCACATTGGCAACTCTGCAATTATCCAGCACATAAAAATCACATGGATAAATATCACCGTTTGCTTCTACAATATTCTGCATGGAACATCTTCCTGTCTGAGAGCAGGCTTCCGGCGGCATTCCCTTTAACATAGAAAGCCAGTTGTCAAATTCACGAATAGAGACGATTTCTCCCTTTTGAATATCCTCAAACCATAAGTCAAAAAGCTCCTTCAATGCTTCTGCATACACCTTGGGCGTTAAAGACCAAGGGTATTGTCCTTCTTCCTCTCCCATAGGGTCTAAGCAGGGAATATACTGCTGATAATAAAAGCCTTCTTTCTTTAAAAAGCGATAAATAGAAGCTATCTTTTTTGCACTCTGTTTGGTAAGCACACAAAGAATATTTACTTCTACCTTATTTCTCAGCAATTCTTTTGCATTCTTCAGAACAAGAGCAAAGGTTCCCTTCTTTTTAGCGTCCTGTCTGTTTCTGTCATGAATTTCTTTTGTTCCGTCTAAGGAAATTCCAACTAAAAAGTTGTTTTCTTTTAAAAATTTTTACCCAGTTATCGTCTAAAAGTGTTCCGTTTGTCTGAAGGCAGAAATTTACTTTTGTTTCTTTCTTTTTATATTTTTTAACACATTCCACAAATTTCTCAAAAAATTCCAGTCCTGCAAGTGTAGCTCACCGCCCTGAAATCCAAAGGTGCAGAAATCTTCTGCTTCTTCCAAGGCCTTTTTTACCAGTATTTCCATGGTATCTTCTTTCATAATTCCATAAGAAGGAATTTCTCTGTTTTTACATTCATCTTCATAAAAACAATAAGAGCATCTTAAATTACAATTTGAAGATGCCGGTTTTATCATCATCTGCATATATTTCATGTTTCTTCCTCTTTCTCCTGTACTTTTCTTTATTGTAGCTTTTTCCCTTTATAAATACAACAATTTTATCCAAATGTAGATTTTTCTCTCGTTTTCCTTTATAATAAAGTTAATATTCATTCTTTTTAGGAGGTTTATCATGCCATTTAAAAGTTTAGAATTGATTGAAGATGTGAAAATTGACAGCATTATTACAATTCATTACTTTGAATATATGAGTGATTATAGTTTTCCGGGAGAGAGCCATGACTTTTGGGAATTTTTATGCGTAGATAAAGGCGAAGTAGAAATTACTGCCGACAACAGAGCTTACACCTTAAAAAAAGGAGAAATTATTTTCCATAAGCCAAATGAATTCCATACCGTTCGTGCTAACGGAAAAATTGCCCCTAATCTGGTGGTTATTTCCTTTGACTGTACCTCTCCCTGTATGGATTATTTTCAGGATTTAAAAACAAGCATTGGAGAGACAGAGCGTAATCTCATTGCTCAGATTATTTATGAGGCAAAACGCTGTATCAAAACACCACTAAACGACCCGCAGACAACGGAAATGGTACGAAATCAAGATGCTCCCTTTGGTTCAGAGCAGTTAATTAAAATTTATCTGCAAGCTCTTTTGATTACGATTATCCGCAATCTTCAGCTGGGACAGTATTCTGCTCCTGCCATAAAATCCATGAAGCTGAAAAGTGACGATTTATTATACAATAAAATCACTACTTATCTGGAAGAGCATATTCGTGAGCATCTCACCATTGAAACGATATGCCGTGACAATCTCATTGGCCGTTCTCAGCTTCAAAAGCTTTTCAGAGAGCATGACCAGTGTGGTGTGATTGACTATTTCTCCCGTTTGAAGGTAGAACTGGCAAAACAGCTTATTCGAGAAAATCATCACAACTTTACGCAGATATCAGAATTTATCGGATATACCTCTATCCACTACTTTTCCCGTCAGTTTAAAAAAATCACGGGAATGACACCTTCTGAATACGCATCTTCGATTAAGGTAATTTCTGACAGAAAATAGACTTTCTGCATTTTAGCATTGAGTTTCCTTTCTGTTCATATTATAATGAAAGAAAATTTAGAAAAAAGTATTTAATTACTTTACAAAAAGGAGTATGGGGAATGAAAATCTACAAAACAAAAAATTACGATGAAATGAGTAAAAAAGCAGCACATATCATTGCTTCTCAAGTTATTTTAAATCCTGACTGCGTACTTGGTCTTGCAACAGGTTCTACACCTGTGGGCACTTATAAAAATCTGATTGAATGGTATCAGAACGGAGATTTGGATTTCTCACAGATTACCTCCTGCAATCTTGACGAATACAGAGGTTTAAGCGGAGATAATGACCAGAGCTATCGCTATTTTATGAACCACAATCTTTTTGACCACGTAAATATTCGCAAAGAATGTACTTATGTTCCTGACGGATTGGACAAGGACAGCGATGCAGCATGCAAAGCTTACGAAGAAATCATTGAAAAAGTAGGCGGCATTGACTTACAGCTTTTAGGTCTTGGTCATAACGGACATATCGGTTTCAACGAGCCTGCTGATGAATTTCCTAAGACAACACATTGTGTAGACTTAACAGAAAGCACAATTCAGGCAAATAAACGTTTCTTTGAAAACGAAGCAGATGTTCCTCGTCAGGCATATACAATGGGTATCGGCACAATTATGAGCGCAAAAAAATCCTTGTTGTTGTAAGCGGTGAAGACAAAGCTGAAATCTTAAACAAAGTAATCAACGGACCGATTACTCCACAGGTTCCTGCTTCTATTTTACAGCTTCATCCAGATGTAACAATCGTAGCTGACGAAGCAGCTTTATCTAAAACAAAATAATTTTTTATAAAACGTAATTACTATAAAAATGCTGTCACTTTAAGTATTATCTAAAAATGATATATACTTAATGCGACAGCATTTTTTTTAATTTGTTTTAATTTTCTTTAATTCTTTCCATTTCAGGCGATTTCCATAGTGCATAACAGAAGCGCTGTATATGCGGGTGGAAAACATTGTTACAATTACAATGGCAAGCACTAGAAGGAAAACGGAAATCCCCAATTCCTTCATGGTAATCTCCCCTGTAATCAGCTTAAACGGTACTGCAAAGGGTGAAGAAATCGGCAGATAAACAGCCAGCTTGGAAAGCATTCCGCTTCCCCCTCCCATAACAGAAGTAAAATATCCCAGATAAAATCCGATAATCACAAGAATACTCACCGGCATCATAGCGGAGTTTAAATCCTCCATTTTGCTCACGGCAGCGCCGCATACAGAATTCATAACTGCATAAAGAGCATATCCCAAAATAAAATAGATAATCAGGAACACCAGTGTTTTCGGTGTAAAACCTGAAACAGCTAAATCCACACCGGCAATCTGAAAGCCCTCCGGAAGGATAAATTTGTAGCAAAAGGCTGCAAACGCCATCAGCCCTACCAGCTGAAGAAGCCCTACCACGCCCATAGCCAGACATTTTCCAATTAAGATTTTGGAAGGCTTGGCTGAAATAATCAAGGTTTCCATAACTCTGGAGGTCTTTTCTGAAGAAATGGACATTGCTACACCATAGCCATAGTAATACACGGCAAAGAACATGACGAAGGTAAGCAAAAGTCCCACCACATATTCTGTTAAATTCATATTTCCGATAAATCTCTGGGTATAGATAAGCGGTGTCTGAATAGCATCAACTTCTCCTTTCTCCAATCCGTTTTCTGTAAGAAGATGAGACTGCCATATTTTATTGCAGGCGTCTGCAATGGTATCTGCCTGTACCTTACTCAAAAGTTGCTCACGGTAATCTCCAGAACCGGAGCTGCATCCTTTTCCTGAATAGAAAGAATAGCCACATTTCTGCTTTTGCTTTCATCCACAGCTTTTTCCAGCCCTTTTACCTCATCCTCTTCTATGGATTTAAAATTCATACCCGGATAAGCCGCTTTTAAATATTCTATTTCCTTCTCAAAGACTCCTGTTTCATCAACTAAGTAACAGGTTCCGCTGTATTCGGTCTTAGTGTCTGTGCCTTCCTCGCCATTGTCAAAGAATGACATTACACGGGGAATGGCACACATAACGCCTAAAAGAACCATAATCACAATCGTAGAAATCCAAAAAGCTTTCTTTCTAATGCCTTCTTTAAATGTATAAGAAAATACGGTTAAAATCTGTTTCATTTGCTTTCCCCTGCCTTTCTGACGAAAATTTCCTGTAAGGACGGTTCACGGATTTCAAATTTTAAAGGATAGATGTTTGCCTCTGTCATTCGTCTTAAAAATCTATGCGCCATCTCATCTCCCTGTATCTTATATTCTGTCTCAGCCGCTCTTTTCTCAAAAAGCTCCAATCCTTCTGCCTGTGCCAAAGGGCTGACATCCTCCTGTGCAGCTACTACCAGATTGGTATGCCCATACCCTGCTTTGATTTCTTTTAAATTGCCTTTTAAAAGAGTTTTTCCTCTGTCCAGAATAACCAGATTTTCGCAGTATTCTTCCACCGTTTCCATCTGATGAGTACTTAAAATAATATATTTTCCCTCTGCTACAAGCTCCTTTACCAGATTTCTCAACACCTGTGCATTTACAGGGTCTAAGCCGGAAAAAGGTTCGTCTAGAAAAATCAATTTCGGATTATGTATAATTGCCGCAATTAACTGAACCTTCTGCTGATTTCCTTTCGACAGCTTTTCTGCCGGCGTATTCTGATATTCCGACACCCGCAGCCTTTCCATAAGCTCCAGTGCAGATTTTTTTGCTTTTTCCTTCTTCATGCCTCGCAGTCTTCCAAAGTAAACCAACTGCTCCAGCACTTTCGTCTTCATATAAATTCCTCTCTCCTCCGGAAGATATCCAAAGGACAAGGTTTCTCTTGAAATAGGAGTGCCGTTCCACAGCGCTTCTCCCTCATCCGGCTGCATAATCCCCAAAATATTGCGGATAGTCGTGGTTTTCCCTGCTCCGTTTGTTCCCAAAAGTCCGAATACCCCCGGCTCTTTCATCTCAAAGGATAAATGATCCACGGCTGTTTTTTCTCCGAATTTCTTTGTAATTCCTCTTACTTCTAATCCCATGTTACTCCTCCTTATCTTTTCTTTTCGTATTCATAGCAATAAATCAATGACTGAGAAACCCATATCACCATTAAATCAAAAATGGTACTATCCCAATTTCCACTGCATTAGATACAAGTAAAAGTCCGATAAAGACCGCCAGATACACAAACTGCGTTCTTAACTGTGTATAATATGCCGCTTGAAACAATCTTAATTTTTCTCTTTCATCACAGCTTTCCAGCCATTCTTTATTAAAATTCCAGCTAAAGAAATTCCCTCTCTTTTCCGGATTAATTTTCTTATCATACTTTATTAATTTCCCCATAAAAAATAAGTTCCAAAATACGATAAGTGCATAAATCAGAACAGCTGCAACAGACAACATCGAACCATACTTGTTTCTGTATGCAGATTTGCAATAGAAATTCCCGAAATACACATTTCACCTATCATAAAAATAGATAAAACACTCTGATATCTCTGAATACTTCTTTCCAGCCGCTCGGTTTCTTCTTCTGAGTCTTCGTCCCATTGTTTCAGCTTTTTCGCTGCTATAAAAGTAAGCAGAGGAGCTAAAATAAAAAGTACGAAAGATAAAAACATCAGCATCCAATCACTGTAATGTCCTGTAATACTCTCTGCTTCCTGCAAAATATTTGCAATATCGTCTTTAAACCAAAAGCAGACGGCGCTTCCTGCACCTCCGATAAACGCTCCTAAAGCATAAGGAGCGCTATTTGTATCATGCCCTGCACACGTCCCGTTTCTTTTTCTTTTCCTTACTCATCTTCATCCTCCTCATATCTAAATATTTCTTCTACGGTTGCGTTGCACTCCTTTGCGATTTTCAAAGCCAGCGTTACAGACGGAGAATAATCTCCTCTTTCAATTAAACTGATAGTCTGTCTGGAAGCTCCGACTCTTTTGCCAAGCTCCTGCTGGTTAATCCCCAGCCTTGCCCGATATTCCTTCAGGCTGTTATATAATGGCATTTCTCTTTCTACCCCCCCCCGAATTTTTTGACTTATTTTCTTGTCATTATGACAATTATATTTGTCATAATTGTAGCAGATGACAATTTTCTTTGTCAAGCAGTTTTAAAAAAAGAAGCTGTGCTTTAAACACAACTTCTTTTTTTCATTCCCCACAAAATTCCTAAAGGCACTATGGTAAGGACAACTCCCAGCCATAATGGAATAGGAAACATTCCTAAAGCCGTACCTAAGAAATTTACAAAGAAATGACACCAGATTACACATTTTAAACTTTTATATTTATACATTACAGCGCCAAATAACAAACCTGCGAAAAAGGCATAGGAGGACTGAATAATATTGCCGTGTATTATTCCGAAATACAATGCTTGTAAAATATTGGCAACCCATAACGGAAAGGATTTTTCCAATATTTTTAAGGTCAGCCCTCTGAAAATCAATTCTTCCACAAAAGGCGCTAACAGCATCGTATACACGATGGAAAAGAAGGTAGGGCTGTACATACCCAGACTTTCCATAACCTCTCCGTAATTCTCCATCTCCTGAGGAAACAGCCCGGAAATTCCGGTGAGTGCAAAGCTTGTACAGAACTGAATTGCACCCCCTAAAAGAGCAAGACCTATCCACCCTGTTGCTGAAACCGCAGGCTGCGCTGTATCCTCTTTCTTTTTCAGACTTTGATACCAAAATCCGCCGATAAGCAGCGTCACGGAATTAATCAGCACTCCGTCAAAATAAGGAGGATAATCTCTCCAGAATAAAAACACAAGACTTACCACGCTCTGAACTGCCAGCCACATGACAACAGGCAAAAGACTTTGTAAGATTGCTTTTGATTTTTCCATTTACTTTTCTTCCTCGCTTATTTCTTCAAAGTGAAATGCTTTCTTTCCCAAAGCATAATCCTGCACAGTCTGTCCCTGTCCGAATAGCTTATATTTATAAGTTACCAGACCTTCCAGCCCTACCGGTCCTCTGGCATGAATTTTTCCTGTGCTAATCCCCACTTCTGCTCCAAATCCATAGCGGAAACCGTCTGCAAATCTGGTGGAACAATTATGATACACCCCTGCAGAGTCCACAAGCTGCATAAACTTTTCTACATTTTCCTGATTTTCACTTAAAATACAATCTGTATGATGAGAACCATACTTGTTAATGTGATAAATTGCTTCCTCTACATCTTCTACAATTTTCACAGAAATCGTCATGTCTAAATACTCTGTATGAAAATCTTCTTCCTGCATTTCTTCACATTCTATCATCTGCTGTACTTCTTTTGTTCCTCTTATACTCACACCTGCCGCTTTTAAAGCTTTTTCTGCTTCCGGTAGAAATTCCTGTGCAATCTGTCTGTTTACTAACAAGGTTTCCACTGCATTACAAGCTGCTGTATATTGTGTCTTAGCATCAATGAGAACCGGAATTGCCTTCTCTTTCTCATAAGAACTATCCACATAAATATGGCATACTCCATCTGCATGTCCCATAACAGGGATTTTCGTATGATTCATGATATACTGCACAAAGCTGTTGGAACCTCTGGGAATTAGCAAGTCTACACAATCGTGGCAGGATAGAAGTTCGTCAATTTCCTGATGCTGTTCTGCCTGAAGCATACAGCCTTCAGGCAATCCACATTTTGTCACTGCCTGATAAATAATTTCAAATAAAACTTTATTTGTTCTGGCAGTTTCCTTCCCGCCTTTTAATACAGCACAGTTTCCGCTTTTAATACAAAGAGATGATATTTGTACTAAAGCATCCGGTCTTGCTTCAAAAATAACCCCAATCACTCCAATAGGGCAAGTTACTCGATACAACTTCAAATTTTCATCTAATTTTCTTGCAAGCTGTATTTTAGACAACGGATCGGGCAGCTTTATCAACTGCTCAATACCTTCGATAACTGCATTCAATTTTTCTTCGTCAAATTTCAGCCTTTTCATTACAGAAGGTAAAACACCTGCAGCTTTCGCAGCCTCCATATCTTCCTTATTGGCTTGAAAAATTTCTTCTTTATGTTCCTGTAATGCCAAAGCTGCTGCTTTTAATGCCTGATTTCTGGTTTCCAAAGAAAGTGCAGCCATTTTCGGACTGTCTTCCTTCATCTTTCTTACTTCATTTCTGATATTCATAATCTTCATCCTTTACTCAATCCATAGGTCACTTGTTGTTTCATTATAGTCTCTTTGCCTGCCAAGCGCAACGTTTTCTACATCTGCTTTCTAACAATCTTATATTCATCTTCCATTTGGAAATATGGGCAATTATAAAAAGTATCTGATAAAAAGCGGCTCATCTCATCTTCATCTAAGTTCACATCACAAACATAATATCCTAAATCTTCATCGTAAATATAATTGCTGCAATACTCACAGCCTGCTGTTTTTCCTAATTTTTTGCCATTTTTTCATTCCCTTTCTGTGCTTTCTATTCAGATATATCAAAAACCATATTCTTTGTCAAATACTCATTGCAAATATACTTATTAGTGCTATAATGAAACTTGATTTTTATATAATCTTTATGTCATTCTTATTTTCTTTATATTATTTTAATAACATTTGGAGGTTCTTATGAAGATTATTATTGTGGGCTGCGGCAAGATTGGAAGCACCTTAGCTGAACAGCTCAGTTACGAGCAGCATGACCTTGTGGTTATCGACACAAACCCACGAAAAATCCAACAGCTTTCCGAAAGCATTGACGTTATGGGTATTGCCGGAAATGGCTCCAGTGTTAATGTGCTTTCCGAAGCCGGCGTTGAGGATGCCCATATTTTAATTGCTGTTACAGGCTCTGACGAATTAAATCTACTCTGCTGTGTCATTGCAAAAAAAGTGAGTAAATGCCACACCATTGCCCGTGTCCGCAATCCGATTTATAACAAAGAAAGGAATTTTATCCGAAAAAGTCTTGGTATTTCTATGATTATCAATCCAGAATACTCTGCGGCAATGGAAATCTCCAGACTTCTGCGTTTTCCGTCTGCCATTAAGCTTGACACCTTTGCGAAGGGCAGAGTGGAATTGATGAAATTTAAAATTCTGCCGGAGTTTCGTTTAGACGGACTTTCCGTTATGGAAATCGTAGATAACCTGAAATGTAATGTTTTAATCTGTGGTGTGGAAAGAGACAGTGAAGTGTTTATTCCGTCCGGAAATTTTGTATTAAAGGACTATGATTTTATTTCTATCATTGCCTCCCCTGCCAATTCTGCAAAATTTTTCAAAAAAATAGGCGTAACCACAAATCAGGTAAAAAATGCCATGATTGTAGGCGGAGGAACCTTAGGGTACTATCTGGCAGCACTTCTTGACGAATTGAAAATCCATGTGCGTATGGTAGAGTCCAACGTTTCCCGCTGCGAGGAATTAAGTGAGCTTTTACCTAGAATTACCGTTATCTGCGGTGACGGAACAGATAAAAAGCTTCTCTTAGAGGAAGGACTTACACAGACAGAAGCTTTTGTTACACTTACCAATATGGACGAGGAAAATATCCTCCTTTCTCTGTTTGCCAAGAAAAACTCTCATGCCAAGCTGATTACAAAGGTAAATCGTATTGCTTTTGATGATATTATTGATGGACTGGATTTGGGAAGTGTCATTTATCCGAAATACATTACTGCGGACTATATTCTGCGCTATGTGCGTGCTATGGAAAACTCTTTAAGCAGCAATGTAGAAACTCTTTACCATATTTTAGACGGACAGGCAGAGGCTCTGGAATTTGCTGTAAAGGAAAGCTCCTCAATTACCAATACACCTTTATCTGATTTAAATTTAAAAGATAATCTGTTAATTGCCTGCATCAATCGAAACGGCAATATCCAAATTCCAAGGGGACAGGATACTATTCAGGTAGGGGATACGGTAGTTGTTGTAACATCTATTCCGGGTTTACGTGACTTAAAAGACATTCTGAAAAAATAACAATCAGGAGATATTATGAATTACTTAATTGTAAAATCCATTATCGGCAGGGTATTGTATTTTGAAGCAGCTTTCATGCTTCTTCCCTGCTTTACAGCCCTTATTTATCAGGAATACAGCGGCTGGTCCTTTGTATTTACTGCGCTTTTATGTGTATTGGTCGGCGCAGTTCTAACACGAAAAAAAACGAAAAATACGGTTTTTATGTAAAGGAAGGCTTTGTATCGGTTGCACTGAGCTGGATTGTACTGAGTTTTATGGGAGGACTTCCTTTTCTTTTCAGCGGTGTGATGAGCAATCCCATTGATGCTCTTTTTGAAACAGTTTCCGGTTTTACCACAACCGGAGCCAGTATTTTAAAGGATGTGGAAGTGCTTCCCCACTGCATGCTTATGTGGCGAAGTTTTACCCACTGGATTGGCGGTATGGGTGTGCTGGTCTTTCTTCTTACTTTCATGGAAATGCACGGATGGCTCACACATGAACCTTATAAGCAGAAAGTCCCGGTCCGTCTAGTGAGCAAGCTGCGTCCTACGGTACGTTCCACAGCTAAAATCCTTTATATTATCTATATTGTTTTAACAATCGTAGAAATTCTTCTGCTATTGGCAGGGGGAATGCCTTTGTTTGACTCTTTGACAACCAGCTTTGGTACTGCAGGTACCGGTGGATTTGGTATTAAAAATGACAGTATCGGAGGTTACTCTCCCTATATACAGATTGTTGTAACTGTTTTCATGATTTTATTTGGCGTCAACTTTAACGCTTACTTTTTAATCTGGTGCAGAAAATTTACGCAGGCTTTCCGTATGGAGGAGGTTCGCTGTTACTTCGGAATTATTTTTGCATCTATCGCAGTAATTACGTTAAATATTGCCCACCTTTATTCCGGTGTGGGAGAGGCTTTGCGCCACGCAGCCTTTCAGGTAGGCTCCATTATCACTACTACCGGATATGCAACTACGGACTTTAACCTGTGGCCGCAGGCTTCCAGAACTATTTTGGTTCTTCTGATGTTTATCGGTGCATGTGCAGGAAGTACCGGCGGCGGTATTAAAGTGTCACGTTTCATTATTTTAATTAAACAATAAAAAAAGAACTCCATACCTTACTTCATCCTCGCAGTGTCCGCAAATTAAAGCTGGACGGCCATACCTTGGAGCATGAGGTTGTTCGTTCTACAAATGTATTTCTGATTGCCTATGTTTTAGTTTTTGCCCTTTCCATTCTCCTTATCAGTTTTGACGGACTGGATATGGTAACAAACTTTACCGGTGTTTCCGCAGCACTGAATAACATCGGACCCGGATTGGAATTAGTCGGTCCGACACAGAACTTTTCCATTTTCTCCAATGGTGCAAAGCTGGTGCTTACTTTTGATATGCTTGCCGGAAGACTGGAATTATTCCCAATGTTATTGTTGTTTGTAAGGGAAACATGGAAGAAGTATTAAAATAAAGAGTTGTTACATGAAAGACGTATTCCGAGTATCTATATATTTCGGATACCACTCAATGTATCAACTCTTTTTATTTTCTCTGCTAATTCAAGTATTCTTGCATGGATTGCATGTATCGTTTTGAAAATTCAACGTCATCCTTTCCGGTAGGATCATTCAATCCCCAATCTTCTCTATATTGGCATGGTATTATAGGACAATTTACATTACATCCCATTGTAATTACAATATCTACCGGAGGTATTTCAGACAGCAATTTGACTACGGCAGGAATTATGAACACATACAAAAGCTACTTTAGGTTTTTTCATTATAAATTACCAACCTTTCGCTGTTTTATTATTTCATCAACAATTCTTTCACTTCTTCTACCTTCAATACTTTTCCATAAGATATTACTTCTCCGTCAATCACTAATGCCGGTGTAGACATAACTCCATAACCGGCTATTTCCACAAAGTCTGTTACATGGTCAATCTCGTAGTCTAATTGAAGCTCAGATATTGCCGTTCTGGCTGTTTTTTCTAATTCCATACATTTTATACAGCCTGAACCCAGTATTTTAATACCCTTCTCTTGTTTTTTACTTTCTGTATTTTCCATTGTTTCTGATGTGCAATTTCCACCACAGCAACATGTTTTTGTTTCTTTTTTCTTTCCAAATAATTTCATTTCTTATTCTCTCCTTTCAAATAAATAGTGTACTAAAAATATTAAACAGATAGCCTACAAGGATAATCCCAAACGTACAAATGGCAATACACAGAGCCAATAATTTAGGCTTTACTGCTTTTTTCAGCATGATTAAAGACGGTAAACTAAGTGTTGTTACTGCCATCATAAATGATAAAATTGTACCCAACTGTGCTCCTTTTGCAAGCAAAGCCTCTGCAACCGGAATTGTTCCAAAAATATCAGCATACATAGGTATTCCCACAAGTGTGGCTAAAATAACTCCAAATGGATTATTACTTCCCAAAATATTTTCAATCCATATTTCCGGTATCCAGTTATGAATAATTGCACCAATACCTACGCCAATCAGAATATATGAAAATACCTTTTTGAATGTTCCCACAACCTGTTCTTTCGCATATTGAACTCTATCCTTTTTCGTTAAGACAGGAGAACTAATATCAACTCTGCCCGCATTTTTGACGAAATCCTCCACATATTTTTCCATGTGTAATTTTTCAATTAAACTACCGCCAATTACAGCTATTATCAAACCGACAATTACATAAGCAAAAGCCACCTTTGTACCAAAAATACTCATTAGCAATACAAGACTTCCCAAATCCACCATAGGGGAAGAAATCAAAAAAGAAAAAGTTACGCCTAACGGTAATCCTGCGCTTGTAAACCCGATAAATAACGGAATAGAAGAACAGGAGCAAAATGGTGTAACCGTTCCCAGCAATGCGGATATAGCATTAGCTCCGATACCATGAAAACGTCCTAGAATTTTCTTGCTTCGTTCTGGCGGAAGTAACTTTGAATATACGAAATAAAAAAATCAGCAAACATAATAAAATTGTAATTTTGATTACATCGTATAGAAAAAACTGAACGCTTCCCCCTAAACAACTGTTAAGGTCTCCCCCTATCAATGACAGTCCCTGCCCGATAAAACCATTTAACCATTTCATGCCTAATATTTGGTCTTGAAAAAATAACCATATTGTATTTAATACTTCCAAAAAATCCCTCCTCTATCTAACATATCAATTTTTTTTGATGTGAAAATTTTTTATAAAAGCCATCTTCCGATGACCTTTATTTACAACAGCTTGATTGGTTTTCAATATTTGGTGTTGTCAATTCTAACAATCGTTTTGAGGCATATTCGCTTCCGCTTTTACTGAGGCTGTAATGCGTCCACTTTCCCTCTTGTCTTGCAATAACAATGCCAGAGTCGCAAAGTATTTTCATGTGATAAGACAGGGCTGACTGTCCTATGTTCATATTTTCGATTAGAACACATGCGCATTTTTCTCCACTTTTCAGGTAGTCTAAAATAGTTAATCTTTTTGTATCGCAGAGAGCCTTGAATATTTTCGCATCCTTTGAAAAATCAGTCATCATCACCACTCCTCACATCAATTTTTTTTGATGTATATATTCTAAATCTGATAAATAGATTTGTCAATACCTCATATCAAAATATTTTAATATGTTTTCAAATTTCCTTCCCTCTTAAGACTAAGAGTGGTATAATTCCCTTTAAAGAAAGGTTTATAAATCCCTACTTTCGGAGGTATACAACATGAATAAAACAGGAAAATTTCTTGGCATTATTTTAATGCTGCTATTAGGTATTCTACTTCTTTCTTTTGCTTTTCAGCCGCCCAAGGTTTTTACTTTTTTAAACGGATACAGTGACCGTATCGTATGTGGTCTTGTAGGTGGATTTCTTTTACTCGCCGGTGTTATGAATATCTTTCATAGAGAAAAATAATGAACACACAAAAAGGAGCTATTGCTTTAGGTCCTATTCGGAAATATTTCTGAATAAGCTTTCAAAGCGACAACTCCTTATAATTTTATATTTCTTATGATTTCTTAAAGAAAACCTGTATTTTTGTTCCTTTCTCAGGCTCGCTGTTTAAAGTAATCTGAGCATGATGCAGCGCTGCTCCGTGTTTTACAATAGAAAGCCCCAGACCGGTTCCTCCTGTTTTTCTGGAATGGCTCTTATCCACCCGATAAAAACGCTCGAAAATTCGCTCTTGCTCTTCTTTGGCAATTCCGATTCCGTTATCTTCCACAGTAAAGCACACATGGTCTTCTGTGGTACTCAAAGAAACCTTTACATATCCACCTTCTCGATTGTATTTCATGGCATTATCCACCAGATTGTAACACATCTCATATAAAATGTGGCGAACTCCATAGATTTCCACATTGCTTCCCTCTATGGAAAGAGTTATATTTTTCTTTTTCGACTGCAAAGTTAAGTTCTGACAGATATCCTGTGCAATTTCATAGATATCCACATTTTCAAAAGGCATTTCTCCGCTTTTTTCATCTAATTTAGAGATTTCAATAATGTCCTGCACAAGGCTCGTCAGACGGCTTGCTTCGTCATAAATACGTCCTGCAAACTCGGATATATCCTGTGGTCTTACCATGCCGTTTTTCATAATCTCCGCATAACCGGATATGGACATCAAAGGTGTTTTCAGCTCATGAGAAACATTTGCGGAAAATTCCCTGCGGACTGCCTCTGCCTGTTTTAATTCTTCTACCTGACTGGCAATCTGCTTATTCTGCTCATCTACACGGTTCAAAAGAGGACGCAGCTCTTCATATTCCACATTCTTCAGCGGATGCTCCAAATCCAGTCTGTTAATAGGCTCTATCAGCTTTTTGTCTGTCTTTCAATTAAAAGAAAACCCAAGCGCAAGAATAATTAAAACAAAATCCCCATAAAGGGTGAACTGGAAACCATGGTATGAAAAACACTGTCCGTTGTTTTTGCAACTCTTAAAATGTCCCCGTTATCCAGCTTTACCGCATAATAAAAAGTCTGGTCTGAAAGGTTTCCGAAAAGCGAATTTGCTCTCCTTCTCCCTTTTCCATTGCCTCCTGAATTTCCGGACGGTTTCCGTGATTTTCCAGTTCTTCGGGATGGCGCTCTGAGTCGTACAAAATCTTTCCTTCTGCATTTAAAAGAGTAATTCTGCTGGTAGTAAGCTGCCCCGTTTCCTGTGTCAGATATTCCATACCTGTGCTTTCCAGACCATAACGAATATACTCAGCTTCGTTTTTTACATCCTGCTGCATATAGCTGTTATATTTGTCGTACATAATGCCGCTGGCGGCAAGGAAACTCAAAAAAATTCCCAATGCCACCAGCACGCCTACGTTATTCATAATTCTTTGTTTCATTGGCTGTCCCCAATCCGATAACCCACGCCTCTTACGGTTTCGATTAAAAATCCTGAGTCCCCCAGCTTTTGTCTGAGAGTTCTGATATGTACATCTACGGTTCTTGTCTCTCCCGCACATTCATAACCCCATATTTTCTCTAAAATTTCATCACGACTTAAAACAATGCCCTTATTTTCCACCAGATAACGCAAAAGCTCAAATTCCTTTAGCGTCAGCTCCACGGCTCTGTCATTGTCAAGACTGATGACGTTCTACATTTACGGTCATGGGTTTTAGTTAATGATACTCCTTCTTGGAGGAATGTTTTTTGCTTCTTCGAAGAACTGCTTTGACTCTTGCCAAAAACTCCATCATTCCGAAAGGCTTTGTGATGTAATCATCTGCTCCGCCCTCCAGCCCCGTACCTTGTCATATTCCGCTTCCTTGGCAGTCACCATAATCACAGGAATTTCACTGGTACTGGGTTCTTTTTTCAGCTCTTCCAAAAGAGTGTATCCATCTTCTCCCGGAAGCATAATATCCAATAAAATCAGCTCAGGAAGCTCTTCCTTTAAAGCCTTTTTAAACTCCTTGCCGTCTCCAAAGCCTTTTGCTTCAAAGCCGGTAGTTCCAAGGGTATATACCAGAAGCTCTCTGATATTTCGTTCATCTTCTACACAATAAATCATGTATCTTCCTCATCTTCCCCTGTTACGGCAGTGGATACTGCTTTCTTGTTTCTTCCATTCTTCTCTGGAAGGTTGCATTATCCTCTTTTTTTATTGCATTTAAGTAGCTGTGTGTATCGAAGCTGTCCTCTGCCACCTGCAAAATACAAACGGCAATATTGGAGCAGTGGTCTGCAATTCGCTCTAAGCTTGTCGTAATGTCAGATAAGATAAATCCCTGTTCAATGGTACATTTACCTTCTCTTAATCGTCTGACATGACGTGATTTTAATTCTTTGTTTAATTCATCGATAATTTCTTCCAGCGGTTCTACCTTTTTCGCACTTTCAATATTTGTGTTTTCAAATACGTCATAAGAAATATTGACAATATCTACAACTGCTTTTGAAATCACCTTTAACTCTTCCAGCGCTTTTTCAGAAAATCGAAGGTCTTTCTCATGAAGCTCTTTTGCTGACTCCATAATGTTGACGGCATGGTCGGAAATTCTCTCAAAATCACCGATACAATGAAGAATAATAGATAAATCTCTGCTGTCATGAACATTTAAATCCTTCTGACCTAATTTTACAAGATAACTTCCCAAAGCATCCTCGTATTCATCCACATTATTTTCTTCCGCAACAACTCTTTCTGCATCTGCCTCTCTGTAATCTCCCAGCATGGATAATGCTGTAAATAAAGACTCTTTGGATGCTTCAGCCATTTTTTTCGCTGCATTACGGCTCTGCTCCATAGCAAATGCCGGTTTTTCCAAGAAACGTACGTCCAGAAGCTGTGCTGCTTCAGACTGAGGCTCTGTTTCTTCCTCGTCACGGATAGTAAGACATGCCAGCTTCTCCAGTCCTGATGAGAATGGAAGCAAAATAGCAGTGGCAAATATATTAAATGCACTATGTGCAACGGCAATACCTGCCGCATCTGCCGCCTGTCCCAAAAATTCGAAATGCAGTACCATATTTAAACCGTAAAATACAATGAGGAACACGGTTGTACCGATAATATTAAAATACAAATGTACCATAGCTGCCCTTTTGGCATTTTTCTTTGCTCCGATAGCGGATAACAGAGCAGTTACACAAGTACCGATATTCTGTCCTAAAATAATCGGAATTGCCACGCCGTAGCTTACCGCTCCTGTCACGCAAAGCGCCTGTAAAATACCTACGGATGCAGAAGAACTCTGAATAACCGCAGTAAGCAGAGCGCCTGCCAGCATACCTAAAAGCGGATTGGAAAATGCTGTTAAAATTCCGGTAAATTCCGGTACGTCTGCCAATGGTTTTACTGCTGCACTCATGCTGTCCATACCAAACATCAGCACTGCAAATCCAAGGAAAATCGTACCGATATCTTTCTTCTTTTCACTTTTTGCAAACAACAGAAAAGCTACACCGATAATCGCCAAAATAGGTGAAAAAGATGTAGGCTTAAACATCTGAATAAAAAAGCTGTCGCTTTCAATTCCGGAAAGACTCAAAATCCAAGACGTAATGGTTGTACCGATATTTGCACCCATAATTACGCCCACTGCCTGAGATAACTTCATAATACCGGAGTTTACAAATCCCACCACCATAACCGTAGTTGCAGAAGATGACTGAATAACTGCCGTTACCAATGCGCCCAGCCCTACTGCTTTTAAAGGATTGGAAGTAAGTCCCTCTAAAATCTTTTCCATTTTCCCACCGGAAACCTTGGAAAGTCCGTCTCCCATAACGTGCATTCCATACAGGAAAAGCGCCAGACCTCCAATCATACTTAAAACACTAAAAAAGTCCATTCTGTTCTCCTTTTGTCTCTTATATTCTTTGGTTTTTTCCTCATTATATAAAGTTTATATAAATATTTCTAGGGGGTTATGTTAAATCTATGTAAAATTTTAAAAGCTTTTAATCTCATCTTCTGTGTCATCCGTATTTTTCAAAATTTTCTTAATGACAATATAGTAGCCCGCGCTTTCATTGATTTTTACCCAAACTCTGTCCCCTTCCCGATGTCCTAAAATTGCCTTGCCAAGAGGCGACTCAATACTGATTTTATTATCCAGAGAATTTCCCCTGATAGAAGTTACCAGCTTATAGGTTTCTGTTTCATCATCATCCTCAAAGTACACTTCAATCACATTATTCATTCCTGCTTCATCTGCTTTTGAGTCCTCAGAAACAATTTCTGCTGTCTTTAACATTCTTTCCAGATAACGAATACGGCTCTCGTTTTTGTTTTATCCTTCTTTGCCGCATAATACTCAAAGTTTTCGCTTAAATCCCCCTGTGCTCTCGCCTCCTTCACTGCCTCAATGGCTTCTTTGCGGACAGTCAGCTTTCTATACTCTATTTCTGCCTGAATTTTCTTTACATCATTTTCAGTAAGACGCTCTCCCATATCCATCCTCTTTTCTAAAATTTATTCCATTTTAGTATACCTCTTACAGAAAAAATGGGCAATCCCCATTTCTTTCCATAAATGAAGAATTGCCCATATTCTGATACCTCGTATCTTTTATTTCATCATTTCTTTGTAAGAGCTGTGTTTTTCCAATGCCTGTGTCAGCTCTGCCATGCGGCTTACATCTCCGATAAGGATAACGCCGCAAAGTCTGTTATTTAAGAAATAATATTTGCGGTACTGTTTTTTACCCATATCTTTAAATTCAACTGTTTTGTAAATAAGATTTGGATTTTTGCCATTATCGCCTGCTGCAAAGAGCGCTGTCTTCATTCCGTGGAAGCTGAGAGCAGCCGGAACTGTTTCATACACGGCTTCATCACCTGCTGCGCTTGCACCTGCAACTTTACCCTGCTCTACTGCCTGTGGCCAGATTGCATAATTGATATTGTTATACTGAGCACAGTCGCCGCAAGCATAAATACCGAAAACATTTGTTTCCATTTTCTCGTTTACAATCACTGCCTCTGTCAATTTCAATGCCTGCTTCTTTTGCCAGTTGTGTATTTGCGCGAACACCGCAGGACATAATTACCAGCTCTGCCGGAATAACTTCTCCGCTTCCCAGTTTTACACCTGTTACATGACTGTCGCCCTGAATTTCTTCAATCTGAACGCCTGTATGAATTTGGATACCCTGATTTTCACTGATAAGCTTCAGCATATCACCTGCCGCATCGTCAAGCTGACGTGCCATAAGCTTTGGAGCAAGCTCTAATACAGTTACGTTGCATTTTGCTTTTTTCAGCTCCCACGCTGCTTCCAGTCCTAAAACGCCGCCGCCGATTACCACAACATTTTTTACTTCCGGCAACATCTTGTCAATCTTTCTGGTGTCCTCCAGACGGCGAATAGCTGCTACGCCTTCTTTGTCATGTCCCGGAATTGGAGGAATAAAGCTTTCTGAGCCAAGAGCATAAACCAGTTTTGTATAAGTCAGCTTCATGCCGCCTTCTAATACCACTTCTTTGGCATCTGTATGAATGGCTTCAATCTCTTTTCCAAGTACAAGGTGAATGTTCTGCTCCTCGAACCATTTTTCATTCTGAATTTCAATCTGCTCCTCTGTCAAATCTGCCATAAGAGATTTTGTCAGCATTGGGCGGTTGTAAGGACGGTATGGCTCATTGGATACCATAACAATAGAGCCTGTTTTATCCCTTTCCCGAATAGCAGAAGCTGCGTAAAAGCCTGCTGCGCCGGAGCCTAAAACCACATAGAAATCCTTTGTATCATTGCGGTAAGTATTCTCTTCTACCTCTACTTCAACAAAGTTTTCTTTTCCAACGCCGCATACCGGACAAATTTCCATAGAAGAGTCAAAAATTTCTCCGCATACAAGACATTTTACAAGCGTTCTTGCTCCTGCTGCCTTCTTCACATTCTCTTTATTCTGAAGAAGACATCCGAAATTATATCCATAGTCATAAGCATCGATTAAATTATCTTCTCCCGGTTTAAATTTTACACGGAAGCCTTCATCCGGCACTCTCATCTTTAACTGTTTCAGTCTTTCGATTAAATGAGGTACAGCCTCGCCGCTCCATCCGTAGCTTCCGAAAGCGCTTGCCAGCTTACCGCCATGAGTTCCCGCAAAAATGGAAGTAGTTAAATCCCAGATTGGCTTTAATGCTTCTCCAACGATAGTCGGTGAACCAAAGAGAATACCGTCTGCAAAGCCCAGCTCCTCCAGTACCTTTGCCTGTTCAGCCTCTACCATATCGTAGCAGCGCACATCAATATCACCGCTCTCCTCGATACCCTTGGCAATGGTTTCTGCCAGCTGTTTTGTATAGCCATAAGCGCTTACATAGGGAATAATTACTGTTTTTCTCGGATTTGGATTAACTACGGTACACCATTCTTCATAAGTATCCAGCATAAAATCAATTCTTGCATCCAGAACAGGTCCATGACCTGTACAAATCATAGAAATATCCAGCTTGCGCACTCTGTCCAGTGCTTTTTTCATATATGGCTTGAAAGGTCCGATAATATTATCGAAATAATATTTTGTAGCTCTCATGTAGCTTCGTGGTCTGTAACTTTACTTACCAGAATATCATGGAAGCCATAATGAGAACCGAAAGAGTCACAGGTTACTAAAATCTGCTCCTCTTCAATGTAAGTATACATGGTGTCAGGCCAGTGAAGGTTTGGCACAACAAGGAATTTCAGTGTCTTATCGCCGATTTTCATTTCCTGATTGTCTTTTACCACGATAGCGGTAAATTCACCGTTTACGATTTCTTTCAAAAAGTTTACTGCACAGCCTGTTGCAATAATTTTCATTCCCGGATTGATTTCCAGAAGCTTTTCCACACTTCCTGCATGGTCCGGCTCTGTATGGCTGACTACCAGATAATCAATTTTCGTTACATCGGTAAGCTCTTTCAGTTTTTCTAAATATTCATCAAAAAATTTTGCCTTTGCTGTCTCAAATAAAACGGTCTTGTCTCCTGCCTTCATGACATAAGAATTGTAAGTTGTCCCAAATTCTGTATACATAATAATGTCAAACACACGCAAATTGTCATCTACAATCCCTGTCCAATAAAAATTCTCTCTTAATTTCAGTGATTCCATTTTGGAAACCCCCTTTATGTGTATTTACAGATTTTCTTCGCTGTTATTTATAGTATAATACTAACTGGACAAAAATACTACTGTTTTTTCACTATTCGAATTTTTTTCTTCCCAAACGCACGTCTTCCATAAATTCTGTCCATTCTTCCGGAAGATTATCAAAAAGATACGTTCCGCTTTTTTTCTGCTTTTCAATATAAAATTCTCGAATTTCCTCTTTCATATATCCTATTTCCTCCAACAGATTTTTTGCTGACATTCTGGAAGCTCCCTGTCCCAGAATAATCACCTGCTCCATGGCATCGGAAGTTGCAACAGTCACATGGTATTTTCGTCCGATTTCATGAACCGTCTTTTCAATATATTGGTCTGCTGTTTCTGCCTCTTTTGTATATACCACATGGATATTATGGTATTTCTGTATGGAGCCTTGATTTCCCTCTACCTTATAGGCATCGAACACCAGAATGAGCGTGCATTTCTTATATCCTTGATAATTGCAGAGAATATCCATCAATTTGCTTCTTGCTGCTTCAATATTTACTTTTGCCAGTTCGTTTAAATCTTCCCATGCAAAAATAATATTATAGCCGTCTACCAGAAGATATTCCTTCTCCGGCTGTTTTTTTACCGGTCTTGACTCTCCTGCTTTTGCCGTAACTGTACGGGAAGTTTTTTGAAATCCGTTTCTTTCCCGCTTAATCGGACCGTAAGTTCTGGTAAAAATTTCTTCCAGCTCCTGTTCATCTAATCGAATTTGAGAAAAGCTTGTCCGTGGAACTTCTTCTGTGTTTTTTTTCTTCGCCTTCACCCATCCCGTATCAATATGGGCATACTCGTCTACCTTATCCCAACTTACATGAAAGCCTGCGCCGTGGGAACAAAATACAGAACCTGTTGGATTTTCCAAATCATTTTCGGAGTTATAATTCATCTCGGCAAGCACTTCTTCTGTATTATGACAAGTCTCATATCCTTTTAAAGAACAAAACAGCCTTCCCGTTCCCTTTGTATAGGAAATCACTTCTCTTTGATAGCCCCGCATGGTTACCACAGGAGCTTCCCCTGTAAGGACACACATTTCTCCCTCTGTCTTTGGTGAGTCAAAGCTTCCATACATTTTCTGAATGTCTGTCATAGCTCTGCCAATCATATCCTGCGGCACTTCCAGACGATATTCATACACTGGCTCCAGCAGGATACTGTTTGCTTTTTTTAACCCCTGACGCACCGCACGATAAGTTGCCTGTCTGAAATCCCCGCCTTCCGTATGCTTTGTATGGGCTTTTCCTGCAATCAAGGTAATTTTCATATCGGTAATTTCAGAGCCGGTAAGCACGCCTCTGTGAGCTTTTTCCTCCAAATGAGTAAGCACCAATCTCTGCCAATTCCTATCCAACATATCCTCACTGCAACCTGAGGCAAATTCCAGCCCCATGCCACGCTCTAAGGTTCTAACAGCAGATGTACCTCTGCGTAATGACGCAAAGGCTCAAAATGTCCAATTCCTTCTACTTTATTTTCAATGGTTTCTTTATACACAATATTTCCTGAGCCAAATTCCACAGAAACGCCAAAACGCTCCTGTATCATGCTTTTTAAAATTTCAATCTGCACTTCTCCCATAACCTGTACATGGATTTCTCCTAACTGTTCATTCCATAAAATATGCAGTAATGGTTCTTCCTCCTCCAACTCACGAAGATTTTTCAGCATATTGTGCACATCGCAGCCTTGTGGAAGCTGAATTTCATAGGTCAGCACAGGTGTTAAAACAGGCTCTTTTCCCATCTGCTCTGCTCCTAAACATTCACCTGCAAAAGTATGAGAAAGTCCGGTTACCGCACACATACTTCCTGCCGGCGCTTCATTTACTGCGGAAAAGCCTGCGCCGTCATACACACGGAGCTGGTCTGCCTTCTCCTCCCAGTCTTTTCCTTTGATTATCTGCTTCACCTTTAGGCTTCCGCCTGTCACCTTTAAATGTGTCAGTCTGTTTCCCTTTTCATCTCTGGAGATTTTAAATACCTTTGCCGCAAATTCTTCTTTGTACTCCGGACATTTGGTATATAAATCCAGCCCCTCTAAGAACTCCTGAATACCCTGAAGCTTTAAAGCCGATCCAAAATAACAGGGAAAAACCTGTCGTTTTCTTATCATTTCTTGAATATCTGCTGTGGATACTTCTCCCTGTTCCAAATACTTCTCAAGAACGTGCTCATCACAAACTGCCAACTCCTCCAAAAATTCCGAACTGTTTTCCTTGGCAAAAGTAAAGTCAACACAGCCCTTATCCAATCTGTTTTGCACTTCAAAAAGCAATTTTCCCCTGTCTGTGCCCTCCTGATCCATTTTGTTGATAAAGAGAAATACAGGAATTTCATACTCCTTTAATAACTTCCATAAAGTCTGTACATGCCCTGTACCCCTCAGCGCCGCTGACTACCAAAACGGCATAGTCCAGCACTTGCAGAGTTCTTTCCATTTCTGCCGAAAAATCCACATGTCCCGGCGTATCTAAAAGAGCAATTTCCTTCTCCTTTAATTGAAAGCCTGCCTGCTTGGAAAAAATAGTAATTCCTCTCTCCTTTTCCAAAGCATACGTATCTAAAAACGCATCCTGATGGTCTACACGCCCCACCTTCCGAATACTCCCTGTATGATATAAAATTGCCTCTGCAAGAGTTGTCTTTCCCGCATCTACGTGAGCTAAAATCCCCACTGCCAAACGATTTGTCTCCATAATTTCCCTTCCTATCTTTCTATTATCAATTCGGGCAATAGTAATGTTCTTAAACTTTCCCTAATCTTTTATAATATAAAAAATCCTGCCAAATCAGCCAATCCCCATCCAACGGGTACGGACCACCAAATTCCTGTTACTCCAATTTGAGGAATTGCAGACAGTACATAAGCCAGAACCACTCTTGTGCCAAGAGAAATCACTGTAAGTATCAATGACATTCCCGGCTTTTTCACTGCACGATAATATCCGTAAAGCAAAAACAGGCATCCGATACCACAGTAAAAAGCGCCTTCTATTCGCAAATATTCCACTCCCGCACTTAAAATCGCTGTTTCTTCGGCATTTACAAAAATCGTCATCAAAGGTCTGGCAAAGAAAAATACCACAGCGGAAATACACAGAGAAAAACCCACAGAAAGGCTGACTGCCTTCTTAATTCCTTTCTTTATTCTGTCTATTCTTCCTGCTCCGTAATTCTGCGCTACAAAAGTGGAAAAAGCATTTCCAAAGTCCTGCACAGGCATATACGCAAAGGAGTCAATTTTCACAGCCGCCGCAAAAGCCGCCATAATTACCGTTCCAAAGCTGTTTACAAGTCCCTGCACCATGAGAATTCCCAAGTTCATTACCGACTGCTGCAAACAGGTCAGAAAAGAAAATTGTCCGATTTCCTTCATCATTTCCAATTTCGGGCGCATATATTTTCCAATGCCACGAAAATACGGCAGTTTTATCCCACTGTAAAAGAATATTCCAAGCCCTGCCACATACTGAGAAAACACGGTAGCTACTGCCGCTCCTGCCACGCCCCATTTAAGCCCCAAGACAAACCATAAATCTAAAATAATATTCAGCACAGCGCTTATTGCCAAAAATACCAGCGGTACGACTGAATTTCCCACTGCACGAAGCAAAGATGCAAAATAATTATATAAAAAAGAAGCAAAAATTCCCCAAAAGACAATCCAAAGATACTCTTGCATCATGTCATAAATTTCTTCGGGAACCTGCAAAAAGCTCATAATCGGATGGATACAGAGAAAAACAAATATATTCAGCGCTAATGCCACTGCAAAATCAGCCAAAACGCCGCTGCCATACTTTCTTTTAATTTTTCTTCATTTTTCTCTCCGTAATGAATGGAAAAAACTGCCCCGCTTCCCATTGACAGCCCCAAAAGTATGGAGGTTAAAAAAGTCATCAGCGTGTATGAGGATCCTACTGCCGCCAAAGCTTCCGCTCCCAAAAAACGCCCTACAATCAAAGTATCTGCTATGTTATAAAATTGCTGCAATAAATCCCCCGCAATCATGGGCATTGCAAAAAGCAATAATGTTTTTGTAATCGAACCTTGTGTTAAATCTTTCTGCATTATGCACTCCTTTCTTTGTTCCATATTTTACCATAATCTGCCTGATTATGAAAAGTAACTATTCCGTCTTTACAAGCTTATCACGCATAGTATATAATGTAAAAGAGAAAATAGCATCTTTAGATAATAAACAGACAGGATGTGATGTTATGAAAATAAGAAAAAATTAATGAAAATCAGATACGCTGTACACTTACAAAGGAAGATTTAGATGCAAGACAGCTTCGTTTAAGTGAACTGGCGTATGGAAGCGATAAAGCAAAGGAGCTGTTTCGGGATATGATGAAACAGGCAAATTTGCAATTTGGTTTTGAAGCAAATGATATTCCTCTGATGATTGAAGCAATTCCCATTTCCTCAGAAAGTATTATCCTGATTATTTCCAAGGTAGAAGACCCGGAAGAGCTGGATACCCGCTTTTCTAAGTTTACCCCATTCGGTGAGCCTTCCTCTGAGCCTGCGCCTCCTATTGAAATGGAAGGAGCAGATGACATCTTGGATCTCTTTGCCAAAATATACAAGGCCAGTGAAGAGCAGAAAAAGAAAAAGGAAAAAAGGGAGAAAAAAGAAGCTGTGGCTCAGGGAACTGAGAAAAATTCGCCTGCCGAGCATATCAATTTAAGAAGAGAATATGTTTTTCCTGACTTAGATACGGTTATCGAGGCAGCTCACGGATTAAACAATTTCTTCCAAGGCTTTAACTCCCTGTATAAAGACGAAAGGCAGATACCTATTCTCTGCTTCTTCATCAGGATCAGACCTCACCGGAGGATTTCAACCGTGTTTGCAATATGCTTTCCGAATATGGCAACGGCAAAAAGCTGTCACCTGCCAGAGAAGCATTTCTTGCAGAACACAAGGGATGTATTCTCTCTACCGAAGCTTTACAAAAACTGACACTAATCTAGGATGCTAAAAGGAGTTGTTATATCCCTGTAACCCGGGATACAGCAACTCCTTTTTCATTATTTATTTTCTAAAAAATCGTTAATCTGAGCAACTAACATATTTCCGTCAATTCCGTGAACCATAGCTGCCTCTGCAATGCTTTCTCCCTGTGCGGAAGGGCATCCGATGCAGTGCATGCCTGCTCTCATGAGAATTGGAACAATGTTTCATCTAAACGGATTAACTCACCGATTGTCATATCTGGTGTTACCTTCATGAATATTTCCTCCTTGTTCTGTTTTATGAATTTTATTATAATCTCTTTCCTCCTTATGTTCAACTCTTTTTCTGCATTGTTTCTAAATTAAGACTTGTATTATAGAAGTAAATATATTAGAATACAGCTAAGAACTGAATTCTTAAGTTCAGAATATAAAGGAGGATATAATCATGGCATACGTAATTACAGATGAATGTGTAAGCTGCGGAACATGCGCTGGCGAATGCCCAGTTGAGCTATTTCCGAAGGTGATGACAAATACGTTATCGAGCTGATACATGCGTTGACTGCGGAACATGCGCTGGTGTTTGTCCAACAGAAGCTATCGTTGAAGGCTAATATTTTTTAGAAAAGAGGCAGAACTTTCAAAGTCCTGCCTCTTTCTTTTTCTCATCTTCTCGAAAATATCCCTTTCTTTTTGGAATTTTTCTTTTCTAAAGCAGCCGCTACCTCACGCCTTGACTGCTGATAATTACGAATTCTTTCATCCAGCTTCTTATATCTGTCTTCTCCTGTTTTTTCTCCTTTAACTGCGCCTTTACAAGCTTGCTGATAATCTCCATAAATTCCGGGGAAATCCTGCTCTCTTTTTCCTGCTTCTGATAAAAAAGCTCCGCCAGTTTTCCGATTTCTTTTAATGAATATCCTTTTTTCTTTAGTTCCTTAATACTCAAAAAAAACCTGAATATCCCATCGGGTGTAGTATCTGTGTCCCAACTCGTTTCTCTTAATAGGAAGCTTCATTTCTTCCTCCCAGTACCGCAGTACATGAGATTGAAGCTCTAAAATTCCCACGGCTTCAGAAACAGAGTAAATGGTCTCCTGCATACCTTAACCCCTTTCTCGCTTTCTCTTAATTATTATAACAAACACACTTTAAATTGCAAGAAAATACGTTCGACAAAAACATTGACAAGTCCCCACCGCAGTGCTACACTGAGAAAAAACAACCAGGGACCTTAGGGCTGAGAGGAAGTCTGACTTCGACCTGTATTACCTGATTTGGATTATGCCAACGTAGGGAGTTTATACCAGCATTTACAGTGTCCGTATACCCTTTTTTGGTACGGGCACTTTTCTATTTCGGGGAGTTTTTTAATAAAATAAGATTGGAGAATGAATATGACGTACACAACGCAAATGAATGCCGCACGACAGGGTATCATCACCAAGGAAATGGAGCTGTGGCTGCAAAAGAAACAAATGGATGTGCAAAAGCTTCGATCAGCTTGTGGCGGAAGGAAAAGTAGCTATTCCTGCCAATAAGCTGCATACCTGTCTGGAGGCAAACGGAATTGGCTCTATGCTG
>ENA-OQIC01000083-OQIC01000083.1-human-gut-metagenome-genome-assembly--contig:-NODE-83-length-39697-cov-3.300126_pt1 | contig 39697 bp, 44 predicted proteins | sample MGYA00242572_ERZ504736 | MGnify/ENA primary metagenome ERZ504736 (study PRJEB26092, sample SAMD00036201) | human gut metagenome | host: Homo sapiens | study: EMG produced TPA metagenomics assembly of...
AAAAAAACAAAAAAATAAAACAAGAAAGGGTTTACAAATAAAAAAGGGTGTGCTATAATAAATGCATAATTAAATAAAGCAAGCGTTACTAAGCGGGATTAGGCGTGATCATAAATGAATTTGGAGAGACAATCATTAGACTTGTATTCTTTAATTTATATTATGATTACGCCTTTTTGCTTAGCTAATCAGGAGGGATTATGTACCAAATAATATCTTCTATGAATAACAATATTACTTTAGCACAAGATGTGAATGGAGAAGAAGTTGTTTTGATTGGAAGTGGTATTGGATTTAACAAGAATAAAGGCGATACCGTCAATGAAGAAAAGATTGAAAAGATTTTTCATCTTCGAACAGAGGAATCAAAAGAGAACTTTATTTCTTTATTAAAAAATATACCATTAGACTTCATCACGGTTACCTATGATGTTGTAGATTGTCTGTCTAAGAAATATCACTATCCGGTACAGGAATATATTTATGTGACATTGACAGATCATATTTATTGCTCCTATCAAGCCCTTGTAGCTGGAAAATATAAGTCTAGTAGTCTTCCAGATGTTTCTTCCAAATATCCTATTCCCTATCAAATAGGGCAAGAAGCACTTGATATTTATCGTAAGAACTTACTCGAGTCGCTTCCTGATGAAGAAGTTAGTAGGATTGCTTATCACTTTATGAATGCTGAAGGAGTGATGATATTACAAAAAGAGAAAAATTTAGAAGTAAAGAAAAATATTTTACATTTAGTTGATGGTGTTCTGGAAAAGAACAATATCAAACGAACAAGTGAAAACAGTAGTTTTATGATCGTTTTATGATTCATTTGAATTATTTTTAGATTCTTTAAATCGAAGTGAAAACGAAAACAAATCATGGTTGGAGATAGAGAAGCAAGTACGATTAACTTACCCTTTAGCCTATCGAATTGGTAGTGATATTTATGATATTGTCACCCGAGAGATGGAGGTAGACAGTTATAAGTGTGAGAAAGTGTTTTTAGTTTTACATATACAGCGATTATTATAATAATGATTAAGGAGAATTTTATCATGAATAGAGAAGAAGTAACATTACTTGGTTTTGAAATTGTAGCCTATGCTGGTGATGCTAGGACAAAGTTGTTGGAAGCTTTGAAGGCAGCAGAGAGAGGAGAATTTGATAGGGCAGACGAGCTCGTAAAAGAAGCAGAGGATTGTATTACTGAGGCACATAAAGCACAAACAAATTTATTGACTAAAGAAGCATCGGGTGAAGATATTGCTTATAGTGTAACAATGATGCACGGACAAGATCACTTGATGACAACCTTGTTACTAAAAGACTTAATGCAACATCTTATTGAGTTATATAAAAGAGGAGTAAAATATGAATAAGCTAATTGAGTTTATCGAAAAAGGCAAGCCTTTTTTGAAAAGTTATCACGTAATATTTATTTAAGGGCTATTCGAGATGGTTTCATTGCTGGAATGCCTGTTATCTTATTTTCTAGTATTTTTATCTTAATTGCCTATGTACCAAATGCCTTTGGTTTTTATTGGCCTTCGGGCGTTGAGGCTCTCTTGATGAAGCCATATAATTATTCAATGGGACTCTTAGCAATGTTAGTTGCTGGAACTACTGCTAAATCATTGACTGATTCTATTAATCGTGACATGGCAGCAACAAACCAAATTAATTACATGTCAACATTACTGGCTTCTATTGTAGGTCTATTGATGTTGGCAGCAGACCCTACAGCGGATGGTTTTGCAACTGGATTTTTAGGAACTAAAGGACTTCTGACAGCCTTTTTAGCAGCTTTTGTTACTGTGACTATCTATAAGGTTTGTGTGAAAAATAACGTTACCATTCGCATGCCTGACGAAGTACCACCTAACATTTCACAAGTTTTTAAAGATGTTATTCCGTTTACTTTATCAGTAGTTTTTCTTTATGCTTTGGATATTTTAGTGCGCCATTTTGTAGGTACAGGCGTGGCAGAAGCGATAGGTCAGTTTTTTGCACCACTTTTTTCTGCAGCAGATGGTTATGTTGGTATTACTTTTATATTTGGTGCCTATGCTTTCTTCTGGTTTGTTGGTATTCATGGTCCATCTATTGTTGAACCGGCTATTGCAGCTATTACCTACGCTAATATTGATACGAATTTAGCTCTTATGAAGCTGGGGAACACGCTGATAAAGTTTTAACTTCAGGAACACAAATGTTTATCGTTACAATGGGGGGGACTGGAGCAACTCTTGTCGTTCCATTCATGTTCATGTGGCTATGTCAATCAAAACGTAATAAGGCTATTGGACGTGCTTCAGTCGTGCCAACCTTCTTTGGGGTAAATGAGCCAATTTTATTCGGAGCTCCAATTGTTTTGAACCCTGTCTTCTTTGTGCCATTTATTTTAGCACCGATTGTTAATGTTTGGATTTTCAAATTCTTTGTTGATACACTTGGTATGAATAGTTTCACGACTAACTTACCATGGACTACTCCTGGACCTTTGGGAATCGTTCTTGGTACTAATCTTCAACTTCTTTCATTTATTTTGGCGGCTCTCTTGATTGTGATTGATGTTATAATCTATTATCCATTTGTCAAAGTTTATGACCAACAGATTCTAGAAGAAGAACGTACAGGGAAGTCTAATGATTCTCTAAAAGAAAAGGTAGTTGCAAACTTTAATACTTCTAAAGCAGATGCTATTCTTGAAAAAGCAGGAGTAGGCAGTGAAGAAACACCTGTTCACAACAATATTGTCAAAGAAACCAACGTTCTTGTCCTTTGCGCAGGTGGGGGACTAGCGGACTTTTAGCAAATGCTCTTAATAAGGCAGCTGCTGAATATGGCGTACCTGTTAAAACAGCCGCAGGTGGATATGGTGCTCATCGTGAAATATTACCAGAGTTTGATCTAGTTATTCTTGCACCACAGGTGGCATCTAACTATGAAGATATGAAAGTGGAGACTGATAATCTTGGGATTAGGCTTGCTAAAACTGAAGGGGCTCAGTATATTAAATTAACCCGTGATGGACAAGCTGCTTTAGCCTTTGTGCAAGAACAGTTTAACTAATTAGTTAGCAATATTTGAGATGAGTGATAGTTCACCTCCTTTGACTATTATTCATCTCAAATGCTATTGATATCGAAAGGAAAAAATATGACAAAAACATTACCTAAAGATTTTATTTTTGGTGGTGCTACAGCTGCTTATCAGGCTGAAGGTGCGACTCATGTAGATGGAAAAGGTCCTGTTGCTTGGGACCAATATTTGAAAGATAATTACTGGTATACAGCTGATCCAGCTAGTGATTTCTATCATCAGTATCCTGTGGATTTGGAATTGGCAGAGCAGTTTGGTGTGAATGGCATTCGTATTTCAATTGCCTGGTCACGAATTTTTCCTAAAGGCTATGGTGAAGTTAATTCTAAAGGTGTGGCTTTTTACCATAAACTTTTTGAAGAGTGCCATAAGCACCATGTGGAACCTTTTGTCACACTTCATCATTTTGATACGCCTTTAGCTTTACACTCTAATGGTGATTTTCTTAATCGTGAAAATATAGATCATTATGTTAATTATGCTGATTTTTGTTTTGAAGAATTCTCTGAGGTTAATTACTGGACGACGTTTAATGAAATTGGTCCAATCGGAGATGGTCAGTACTTAGTGGGGAAATTTCCTCCAGGTATCCAGTATAATTTGGCAAAAGTTTTTCAGTCTCATCATAATATGATGGTTGCTCATGCACGTGTTGTTAAATTATATAAGGATAAAGGGTACTCAGGAGAAATTGGTGTTGTTCATGCTTTGCCAACTAAATACCCGTATAACCCAGAAAATCCTGAAGATGTCCGTGCTGCCGAGTTAGAAGATATACTCCATAATAAATTTATTTTGGATGCAACTTATTTAGGTGGCTACTCTGAGGAAACGATGAAGGGTGTTAATCACATTCTAAAAGTAAATGGTGGAGAATTAGATCTTCGTGAAGAAGATTTTGCTGAACTTGAAGCAGCAAAAGACTTAAATGATTTTTAGGGATTAATTATTATATGAGTGACTGGATGCGAGCTTGTGACGGTGATACTGAAATCATTCATAATGGAAAAGGTGAGAAGGGAAGTTCTAAGTATCAGATTAAAGGCATTGGTCGTAGAGAAGCGCCAGTAAATATTCCTAAGACAGATTGGGACTGGATTATCTATCCACAAGGATTATATGATCAAATCATGCGCGTGAAAAAGATTACCCAAACTATAAGAAGATTTACATCACAGAAAATGGTTTAGGCTATAAAGATGAATTTGTAGACAATACCGTTTACGATGATGCTCGCATTGATTATGTCAAAAAACATTTAGAAGTTATTGCAGATGCTATTGAAGCAGGTGCAAATGTTAAAGGATACTTTATCTGGTCATTGATGGATGTATTTTCTTGGTCTAATGGATATGAGAAACGTTATGGTCTATTCTATGTTGACTTTGAGACACAAAAGCGTTATCCAAAGAAAAGTGCTTACTGGTATAAACACCTTACTGAAACAAGAGTTATCCAATGATAATAGTCATTTTCTTATTATCCTATTGAAAAATATGATTGTATGCTAAAAGATAGTGAAAATCTACTGCTAAATGTATGAAAATATGCTACAATTAAAGAGAATACTGTTAGCTTAGTGCTGACTTTAATAGAAAGGGTAATAATGACTGACAATTCTAGTTTGAATAATGTTCAAAAAATCATTGTTCTTGATTATGGTAGCCAGTACAACCAATTGATTGCACGTCGTATCCGTGAATTTGGTGTGTTCTCAGAATTGAGAAGCCACAAAATCACAGCAGAAGAAGTGCGCGATATTAACCCAATTGGTATCGTACTTTCAGGTGGTCCAAATTCAGTTTATGCTGACAATGCCTTTGGTATTGATGAAGAAATTTTTGAATTGGGTATTCCAATTCTTGGTATCTGCTATGGTATGCAATTGTTGACTGATAAACTTGGAGGTAAAGTTGTTCCAGCAGGTCAAACTGGTAACAGCGAATATGGTCAATCAACACTTCGCTTAAAAGCAAATTCAAAATTATTTGCTGACACACCAGAGGAACAAACCGTTTTAATGAGCCACGGTGATGCAGTTACCGAAATTCCAGCAGGTTTCCACCTCGTTGGTGATTCTGCTGATTGCCCTTACGCAGCCATTGAAAATACTGAGAAAAACATTTATGGTATTCAATTCCACCCAGAAGTTCGTCACTCAGTATATGGTAATGATATTTTACGTAATTTTGCTTTCAAGATTTGCGGAGCTAAAGGTGATTGGTCAATGGACAACTTCATTGAGTTGCAAATTTCTGAAATTCGCAAAAAAGTTGGAGACCGTAAAGTTCTTTTAGGACTTTCAGGTGGTGTTGATTCATCAGTTGTTGGTGTTCTTCTTCAACGTGCTATCGGTGACCAATTGACATGTATCTTCGTTGACCATGGTCTTCTTCGTAAAGGAGAAGGGGACCAAGTTATGAATATGCTTGGTGGTAAATTCGGATTGAACATCATTCGTGTTGATGCTTCAAAACGTTTCTTAGACCTTCTTGCTGGTGTTGAAGACCCAGAGAAAAAACGTAAAATCATTGGTAATGAATTTGTCAGTGTATTTGATGATGAAGCAAGCAAACTTAAAGGTGTTGACTTCTTAGCACAAGGTACTCTTTACACAGACGTTATTGAGTCTGGTACAGATACTGCCCAAACAATCAAATCACACCACAACGTTGGTGGTCTCCCAGAAGATATGCAATTTGAATTGATTGAGCCACTCAACACACTGTTCAAAGATGAAGTTCGTGCGCTTGGTACAGCTCTTGGTATGCCAGATGAAATCGTTTGGCGCCAACCATTCCCAGGACCAGGACTTGCTATCCGTGTTATGGGTGAAATCACAGCTGAACGTCTTGAAACTGTTCGTGAATCTGACGCTATCCTTCGTGAAGAAATTGCTAAAGCAGGTCTTGACCGCGACATCTGGCAATATTTCACTGTTAACACAGGTGTTCGTTCAGTTGGTGTTATGGGTGATGGACGCACTTACGACTATACAATCGCAATTCGTGCTATCACCTCAATCGACGGAATGACAGCAGACTTTGCACGTATCCCATGGGATGTGCTTCAAAAAATCTCAGTCCGTATCGTAAATGAAGTTGACCACGTCAACCGCATCGTCTATGACATCACAAGTAAACCACCAGCAACAGTTGAGTGGGAATAAGAAAAACAAAGAAAAAGTGCTTTATTTAAGGCACTTTTTTAACATTTATGGTGGATTTGAGTACAAATTGAGTACAAAAATCAAATTTCGAAAGTAAAGGAGAATAAAAATGTTAAATAGTATTAAAATTGAGGGACTCAGAGGTTTTAGTAAAGAACAAACATTAATTTTTTCTAAACCTAATGGAAAAAAGGGAAGTGGATTAACTACATTAGTTGGAATTAACAATTCAGGTAAGACAACAATTATTGAAGCTATTAAGTATTATAATTGTGATGTGAATAACATTTCTTTTTCTCAAGGGAAAAGAAATATTAAATGTGATGGGAAAGTATCTATAGAGTACACTGATTTTGATGGTAATAATTATATTTTAAAAACCAAGGAAGGTGGTGGTAGTCAGGTTGAAATTTCGAATAGTGAATATCAAATTGATGGTACAGAAATACCATTTATTCTACCAAGTAGAAGACATGTTAACTATGAGATTAATAGTAATTTTTATCAAAGTAATCGATATGATTATGTTAATAATGAAATATATAATACTAAAGTTAGGAAACCAATAATCGACAGTTTCCATCAAAGAATTTTCAATTGGGAGTTGAACAAAGACAAATTTAATGAGTTATTATATAAAGTTTTGGATAAGTCACTTCAATGGTATATTGAACAAAATGATAATGGAAGCTATTATTTAGCGTTCAAGAGTGACGAAAATAGTATACATTCTAGTGAAGGAATTGGTGATGGAATATGGAGTGTATTTACAATAATAGATGCAATTTATGACGCAACTGAAAAATCTGTTGTTGTAATAGATGAACCTGAACTTTCACTTCATCCTATGTATCAAAAGAAGTGCTGGAATTATTATTGGAAGCATCTAAAACAAAACAAATAATAATATCTACGCATTCGCCATACTTTATCTCGTGGAATGCATTAAAAATGGTGGAATGTTATATAGAACATATAAAAAGAAAACAATATATGTGTTTGTTCATTAAAGAGAATGATATAAAATTTATAACTAGTAGCCTAAATAATTATTATAATCCACATATATGGGGAATTGATGCCAAAGAACTTTTTTTTCTAGAAGATAATATAATAATTGTCGAAGGACAAGAAGATGTTATTGCGTTTAATAAAATTTGTGATGAGTTAAACATACATATAAATGCAGAATTCTTTGGATGGGGTGCTGGTGGCGCAAGCAATATTGAAAATAATCGTTAGATTGAATGATCCAACGATTATTTTTTTTCATTATTTAATTTTTTTAAGTATTCATATCTTTTTTGAAGCATTTCATTACGAGAAAGATTTGGATACTCTTTTTTTGTTAATGGCCGTTTTGCATACTGATCTCTAGTTTGTTGTTTAGCTAATTCATACATCTCTTCCCCAATCGCAAATGAAGTAAAATCTTCATGATCTTTAGATACTTTGTCAATTAGGAAACAAATATCAGCATTTGATTCATGTTCTTCATCATTGCCAAAAAAAGTAAGTCTGGTATACCATCTATCTTCGTCAGTTTCTATATCGTTAAATAATTTATCATGTATTTCAATATCAACACCAATCTCATTTGTTTCTAATAATGAATATAAGAAATCTCCAACATCTGATAATGAAGATAATTGATGTTGGTATGTAGATATGCCACATAGCCAGTCTAAGGAAATGTGGCATTTTTTTGCGATGTTAATCAATACTTCAATCGTAGGTGAATTACGATTGTTTTCATATGCCGATAAAGAAGGTTGAGGTATTTCTAGAAATACAGCAAATTCCTTTTGTGACATTTTCATATTTTTTCTTAAAACTTGTATTCTCTCTCCAAGTGTTACATTTTGCATAGGATCAATCCTTTCGTATTCATTGATATATTCAATTATAACAAATTTTAAAATAATAATAAATATTGATACGATAAATAATATTAGTATAATAATATATATAGACAATCACGATATAGAAAGAAGGGACAAATTACATAAGGAGGTGAAAGCCGATATGGAAAAGAAAAATTATATAAATGCTCAAGAACTTTCCAGTATGTTAGGTATTTCAGTGAGTCGTGCTTATCGAGTCATCCGAAAACTTAATGAAGAACTGGAAGAAAAAGGATATTTAGTGATTGCAGGAAGAGTACTAACGAAATATTTTGAGCAGCGTTGGTTTAGTGGGAATTAAAATCAAAACTAGTGAAGAATGGAGGAATTTAAATGAAAGCTGAAAAAGATAAAAGAACTGGTAAATGGTTGATTCAGTATCGTTATACTGATTGGCAAGGAAATCGCAAAAAATCTACAAAAAGAGGTTTTAATACTAAACGAGAAGCAGAAGAATGGTTAAGACAATTCCTATTATCACAAAGTTGCGATTTTAATATGAAGTTTAGTAATTTTATTGATTTATATTTTAAAGATTGTGATGCAAGGTTAAAAAGAAATACTATTATTAACAAGAGATATATTATTAATTTAAAAATCTTACCTTATTTTGGGAACAAAAAGATGAATGAAATTACACCAGCAAATATTAGAGAATGGCAAAATATTATGATTGGAAAAGGATATTCACAGACATATTTGAAAACAATCAATAATCAAATAACGACTATTTTCAACCATGCAGTGAAATTGTATGGTTTACAATCAAATCCTTGTCATAAGGTCGGTAGCATGGGAAAGAAGAAAGCAAAGGAAATGAAGTTTTATACCAAAGATGAGTTTAAATTGTTTATTAATCAACTTATGGATAAGAGATTGTCATATGTTTGTTTTATGGTTATGTATTGGACTGGTATTCGAGTAGGTGAATTATTAGCTCTTGATGTTGGAGATGTTGATGTCAAACATAAAACAATTAGTATTACGAAATCTTATCAAAGACTTGAAGGAGAGGATGTAGTAACATTACCAAAAACAGATGCAAGTAATCGTGTTATTGATATTCCTGATTTCTTGGCCGAAGATTTGAAAGATTATCTAGATTATTTATATATGCCAGAGCCAACAGATCGATTATTTACTGTTTCTAAATATTATTTAAGAAGAAAATTAGCAAGAGGTGCAAAGCAAGCAGGAATTAAGAAAATTAGAATTCATGATATGCGACATTCTCATGCAGCTTTATTAATTAATATGGACAAGCCAATACTTGCTATTTCAAGACGATTAGGACATGAAAGTATAGAAACGACATTAGATACGTATGGACATCTATATCCAGATAAACAAAAAGAAATTGCTAGTCAGTTAAATGATAAATTTAAGGAGGGGTTCTAAATGAAGCAAAACAATGAAAATCGTAAGAGAAATAAATTAGTTAATTTTTGGGTAACTCCTGAAGAAATTGATTTAATTGAAACTAGAGTTAAATTAACAGGTATGGCAAAAGGAGAGTACTTGATTGAAACTTTATTAAAACAAGATATTTCTATTCGTGTAGGAAAATATGAAAGTGATCGTTTGAGCTTAGAGATGGCTAGATTAGCTGAAGCATTAAATACTTGTAATGTAGATAGTGAAGATGGAATGAAAGTTTTAAATGAGTGTAAACTTTTATTTCAAGAACTTATTCAGTTAATGCGTAAGGAAAGTGATTTACATGAATGATGTGTTGGAAAGTGCATTGAATTATGCTCGTGAAGGATTTCAAGTTTTCCCTTTACAATCGAATTCAAAATCTAAGCAAATAGTTAAATCATGGAAAGAAAAAGCTACAACAGATAATGAAGTGATTCAAAACTGGTTTTCTAATACCGACTATAATGTCGGTGTTAGAACCGGTAATGGATTTATTGTAATTGATATAGACAATAAGAGCGAAGTAAATGGTTATGAAAGCATAAAGCTATTTCTTAAAGATTTTCCTTCTACCAAGATAGTGAAAACACCAAATAACGGATGGCATATGTATTATCGTGTAGACCGAGAAATATCGTGTAGAACTGGAATTGTTAAAGGTGTAGATATTCGTGGTGATGGTGGATATGTTGTTGGCATTGGTAGTGTTGTTAATGGAAATAGATATTTTGTTTCAAGAGATGAACCAATAGCACAGGCAAATGAAGCAATCTATAGATTTTTAGAAATGAAAAGCATGAATCGAAAAAATCTAGAAGTTGAAGAAGGTATCTATCAAGGAAAGCGAAATGATTATTTGTTTCGTATGGGATGTTTTCTTCAACAAAAAGGATTTAGCGATGAAGCCATTGAGTGTTGTTTGAAAAAAGAAAATGAATGGAAGTGCAACCCACCATTAGATGAAAAAGAAATAAATCAAATTATAAAAAGTTCATTACATTATAATAAAGGATTTATCGGAGTACGAAATAGTATACATTATGAAGGAAGTTATACCGTAGAAGAATTATTAGTGTCAAAAGATAATGATGAACCTGATATCGTGGAAGATATGATTTCGGTTGGTCTAACATTATTAGGAGCACCACAAAAATGTGGGAAAACTTCTTTGGATTACAACTGTGTAATGCAATCGCAAATGGAAAAATTTTTAGGGAAAAAGGTACAAAAAGGGACAACCTTAATATTTAGCATTTGAAGATACTATGCCTAAAATAAGAAAAAGATTAAAGACAATGAAAGTAGAATCTAGTACTAACTTTGTTGTTGATATTTTAAAAAGTAATCCAGATTATGATGTAGAGTCTAGAATACAGAGAGAGTTAAATGTTCATCCAAATTTGAAAATTGTAATTGTTGATACTTTTGCTAAGATACGAAAATCTAAGGATCGAGATTATGAAAGTGAATATGCAGAAGCAGCTTTTTATCATGAACTTGCATTGAAATATGGAATTGCAATCCTTCTTATCACGCATTTGAAAAAGGATATTGATGTGAATCATCCATTTGATTCTATTTATGGAAGTCGTGGATTGACAGCAGTAGATATAAATGTTAAAAAGAATACTATTAGTTTAGATCATCAGGTTTTTATAATATCACTTGGGGAATGCAAGATAAAAAAACAAAAAAAGAGTGTGCTCATACTTTTACAATATTTGCTGAAGAATATAAATTAAAGGAAATAAATGAAAAAGGTTTATCACAAATAAATTATATAAGTAGTTATTTTGACAAAAGTAGTTTAAACATTGCTGACGATATTTCTAGATTTATTTATGAAATAAATAGTGTTATGAATGACGATCGAATAGAAATGATTTTTGTTGCTTCGTTTAGGTCATTAGTAGAATTAGTATGCAACGATATAATTAAAAGGTTAAATATTCAGTTTGATAAATCTGATTTGGGACCTAAATATGATAGAATTATGAAGTATGCATTAAAGAAAATTTTTTAGATTTAGTAAAAATAAAATGTTCTCCAGAACAATATGACATAGTTTATAGTTTTACTAAACAAGTGTCAACTGATGTTAATCAGGCGGGGTTTATTTCTTTTTTAAATTTAAGTACACATTCTACAGGGCGTTTTACAGATAAAAAAATGGTAAAAGATAGAAAAATTTTTATTGAATATTTAATTAATTTTTTAGATTTATTGAATGATCACAATGATATACAATATAACGCTAATTAAATTTGATGTGATAATGTTTTTCTGAGTACATATTGAGTACAAAATTTTTGACGGTCAGTTAAAAATAAAATAATAATGAAACATTAGATAATAAAATGTCTATTTTACCAATACAAATAACAATAATTATTTATCTTCATTCGAGTGGGAGTAGTGGAAAACGGTTTGGATATGTTAAAAAATGTCGATAAATAGGGCGTTTTTTACACTTCGATTTTTTCGCTAAATGGTTTTGCAACAAGTTAAATAGTACCACTTAGTTTAGTGGTTAACAGAAATTTAGAGACTTTTACAAGTGATTGTAGATGTCTTTTTTTCATATTGATAATAAAAACATCACACGATTTTGTATGATGTTTGATTGAATTTTATACAATAGGGAGGTTTATCAAACTGGAAGTTATCGTTCCTTTATCATCACATAATTTGTAAGAAAAATTCCTTGTCGTTCTATCTGTTGTTCCTTTACAATCTTATAACCTCTTTTTTCAAAGAAGGGCTTTGCTGTAATAGAAGCGTGAGTAGTAATATCTCCTTTAACCGCTTGCTCCAGTTGATTACAAATAGCAGTTGCAATGCCTTTTCCTTGATAATCAGTGTGAACAAATAAACGGTCAAGATAGCCTGTATTATCTATATTTCCAAAGCCTACAATGATTTCATCATCAACCACAACAACACTGAAATGTTCTTGAAGCGACTCATTCCACTTTTCTAAATCGACTTGTCCTGTTGCCCATACACTTAACTGTTCTTTTGTATAATCATTTGCATTTACTGTGTGAACTGTATTATAAAACAATTCTGTAATTTCTTTACAGTCGGATGTCTGATATTCTCTGATAAGCATTTTTCTTGTCCTCGCAAATTCTAATTTATCACTATTTCTATAATTTATTATATCAGTCTAAACTATGGTCTCAATAAATAGTGTTATGAGCATACGAGTATTTGATCTTTCGTATTTTATAAAATTGATTATTCAGATTACTGTCTTAGTGTTGACAATCCATTTTTCTTTAGGACCAACCACGGGATATGCTATTAACCCAGCACGTGATTTTGGACCTCGCATTGTTCATGCACTATTACCTATCCCAAATAAAGGGGATTCAGATTGGGGATATGCATGGATTCCAGTGCTTGGACCAATTGTTGGAGGAACAGCAGGGGCATTAATCTATCAAATGCTACTGAATCATTTTTTGTAAAAACACATCATCGTCAATCAAGCCAACAAACGCCAACGTCAGTTGGTTGGATTGGAAGACTAATAAAAAATAAAATGATAATTCACCTTATCTAGCTAAATAAACCGCTGGATAGGGTGCTTTTTTACTACGCCAAGATATTATTTTTTTGAATTTAAATGATATAATAGAAATAACGAAACGTTTTCAGGAGGAAGTTTTGGAAGAGAAATTAATAAAGTCAAAACATAGGGTGCAAAAGCACGGAGAAGTGTTTACTCCAGCGTGGATGGTACAAAAAATGTTGGATACACCTGGAGTGAAAGAAGCTTGTGAAAATGTTTCAGCAACTTTTTTAGAACCTGCAGCAGGTGATGGTAATTTCCTACTTGCAATATTAGAAAGAAAGTTACAAGCTGTTATTGACCAATACGACGAGCGAAATTGGAAAACGAAATCTTTGATTGCTTTATCGTCAATCTATGGGATTGAGTTTTTAGAAGATAATTTAGAAGTGGCTCGTTCAAGAATGTTTTTATATTATCTTGATTGGTACGAAAAATACTTTGGAACAAGGTTAAGCAGCAGAAGTGACGTTTATCAATCGGCACACTATTTAATTCATAAAAATATTATTAGAGGTAATACTCTCACTAAAAAACACCCTATAACGGGTGAACCAATAATGTTTAATGAATGGCAAATTGTTAAAGGACACCCGAGTACGGTGAGAAAAATTCCATTTGCATTTGCTGAATTATTTGGTGAAGAAGTTGAACATGATAGCGGAGTCGTCGAAGGACAACTGAGTTTGTTTGATTTTGATGACGAAGACAATGAATCTAAAGAAGAGATTAAAGAAATAAACATCCAGAAAGTTTATATGTTAGGAGATTAGGTTTATGAATGTGGAATCAAATTTTGGGTTTTAACGATTGATTTGGATACTGCAGAACTTTTTTACAACTGCTAATATGGCTGAGAAGAGTTATACTCAGGAAGATTATGAAACTACTTTGTTTAAGATTAGAAAAATCGCTGAAAACACAGCGTGGTTAATTGCTGACCGAGAATATATAGATATTCCTGAAAGAACTAACTTCAACGGTGTATTGAAAATTGTCAAAAGATATATTGACGATGACAATGTTGTTGATTATTTTTATAAAATAAAACAGCTTGGGAATGATTCTGCACATAATATCAATCCTAAAGAGGCAACGAAAGAAAATGCATTAGATTCTTTACACAATATCTTTTACATTTTAGTTTGGTTTGTGATTAAGTATGTTGATCCTGATGTTAGTTCGGACTGGTATGGTCAATTTCTAGAGCCACAAGCACAAGAATTATATAGTACTGCTACTAGAAAATTTATCTATATTCAAACCGTAAAAAATGAAAATGGATTGTTTAATGCGTACGACGGTAGCCAAAAAATTGGAGAAGGTTCTATTCCAGAAGAAGATTTAGAAGCGGACTGGTCACCAAATAGTGATTTCTTACGAGAAGAAGCTCCAAAACGTATCAAGCAATACATGACAACTTCAGGTCTTCCTTACACACTTGGTTGGGTAGAACTTGCTTTTAAGAAATCAACTCAAACTTGGTTCCATGATAAAGATGTTCATAGGGTTTTAACACGTTCTGGAATTAACCATTCTAAATATCTTGAAGGAAACGAATGGTTTGAAACGGATTTAGAAACTGCAAAAGCAGCGATTAAAGCAGTAAAAGAAGGACGTGAATACCTTCAAAATATTGTCGAAGAAACACCAGAGGCTGAAACCAAAATTGAACTTCGTCCTGAACAAAAAGAAGCTGTTGCTAAAACACAAAAAGTCTTTAAAAAGAAAGATAAAATGCTTTGGAATGCCAAAATGCGTTTTGGTAAAACAATGACTTCTTTACAATTGATTAAGGAAGAACAGTTCCAAAAAGTCCTTATCATGACACATCGTCCAGTTGTATCAGATTCTTGGTTTGAGGATTATCGTAAATTAAAAATGGACGAAGTAGGATATGAGTATGGTTCTGTTAACAAAGGTGCTCACATCACTTCTTTGAAAAAAGGTGACAAACCATTTATTTATTTTGCTTCGATTCAGTTGTTGCGTTATAACAACGGTGAAACAAATCTAAAAGATTTCGCAGATGTAGATTGGGACTTGATTATTATCGATGAAGCCCATGAAGGTACACAGACAGAACTAAGTGATATTGTTCTTAAACAGCTTGTTAAAGAACATACTAAGATTTTGGAGCTTTCTGGTACTCCGTTTAATCTTTTAGATCAATTTGATGATGACCAAGTTTATACATGGGATTACACCATGGAACAACAGGCTAAGACAAAATGGAAATACGAACACCCTGACCAACCAAATCCATATGACAAATTACCAAAAGTACTTATGTACACTTTTGAAATGAAGAGTAAGGCGAAATTTATGGATGAAAGTAAGTCCTTTAATTTCCGCGAATTCTTTAGAACAGATGATCAAGGTAATCTTGTCTATAAAAAAGATGTTCGTGCATTTCTAGATAATATCACTAATAAAGACAGCAAGACAAACTATCCATTTTCAACCCCTGCATATCGCACTGAGCTTCGCCACACACTCTGGATTATGCCAGGTATCAAAGAAGCCAATGCTTTTGAAGAGTTGCTGGAAGAACATCCTATCTTTGGTAAAGAGTATAAGATTGTCAATGTTGTTCGAGGAAGCACTACGGATAACGGTGAGACAAACGAAGCTGACATTGAAAAAGTTAGAAATGCTATCACAGATGACCCGACAGCAACCAAAACAATCACATTAACTGTTCGCAAATTAACAACAGGTGTCAATGTGCCACAATGGACAGCAGTTATGTTCTTGTCTAATACTAATAGCGCTATGAATTATCTTCAAGCAGCTTTCCGTGCCCAAACACCTTATTCACATGAGAAATTAGGTAAAAAAGAGCGTTGTTATATCTTTGACTTTGCGCCAGACCGTGCTTTGACAGTTATGGCAGAAAGTGCTCAAATCAATACAGGTGTTGGCAAGAAAAACACTTCTGACCAAAAACAAGCCATGACTAATCTTCTGAACTTTTTGCCAATTCTTGGAAGTTCGGAAACAGGCATGAAAGATTACAACGTTGATAGCATGCTGACACAGCTTAAAAAGGTTTATGCTGAAAAAGCAGTACGTTCAGGTTTTGAAGATGATAGTTTGTATAACGATAATTTGCTAACTTTAACTGCTGAAGATGCTAGCATGTTTAATAAGTTGAATGCTATCGTTGGAAAAACACAAAAACAAAAAGTTCAAAATACTGTCACTATTAATGAAAACGGCTTAACTAATGAAGAGTATGAAGCAGGTGAAAAAGCTAAGAAAAAACCAGCTCGCAAGCGTACAGAAGAAGAAAAAGCTCTTATTGAAAAAATCAAAGAAGCTAAGAAAGACAGACAAAAACTTATCTCTATTCTTCGTGGGGTATCAATCCGTATTCCGATGATGATTTACGGAATGAAAGTTGATTTTGATAAGGATATCACTATTAAAGATTTCATTAATAAAGTCGATGATGAATCTTGGAAAGAATTCATGCCAAAAGGATTCACCAAAGGAATGTTTAGTGAAATTACTAAGTACTATGATGCTGAAGTCTTTATCGAAGCAGGACGCATTATTCGTCAACGTGCTAAATCTTTTGATTCGTTAGACTTTGTCGAACGTGCTGAAAGAATTGCTGAGTTGTTTGGTTCATTTAAAAATCCAGATAAAGAAACAGTTTTGACACCGTGGCGCGTGGTTAATATGCAAACAGCAAAAAGTGTTGGTGGACTTAATTTCTACGATGATGATTTCACATCAACAACCAACGGAGCAACTTCAAATCTTCATTGGGTTGAAAAAGATATCACAAGTGAGATTTATCATCCAGATACCAAAATCCTAGATATCAACTCAAAAACAGGACTCTATCCGCTCCATGCAGCTATTAGTCTTTATTATCAAAAAGTCATGGCAAACGATGATAGTCACTTTGAAGCAGATAAAGTCTATCAAGATATCTTAGCTAATAATGTTTATGCTGTTGCTAAAACGCCAATGGCAAAAACCATTACCGAACGTACACTAACAGGATATCGTGATTATAAAACTAACGTAAAATACATCGAAGACCTTACAGATACCCTTAAAAACGATATCGAAGAAGGTAAACAAAAAGTAGAGGAGGCATTCAACCAAGTGAAATTTGACGTCGTAATCGGAAACCCTCCGTATCAGGAAAGCACCACAGATAAAATAATGAGAAGCGGTCATCAGCAACGGGTTAATAATGTATTCCATTTATTCCAACAATTATCGGATGAATTGAGACCAAATCATTCCGTTTTAATTTATCCTGGAGGAAGATGGATGCAACAATCTGGACGAGGAATGCAAGAATTCGGAACTAAACTAATAAATAGTCCTCAGCTCAGTCACTTAATTTATTATCCGAATGCGAATGATGTATTTGGAGACGTTTCAATTTCTGACGGAATTTCAGTAGTACATAAGGATTATTCTAAGGTGATAAATGGATTCAACTATGTTCTTGCGGAAAACGGAAACTTTGTAGAAACAAAAAGAAAGAATCCCGGTGAACAAACTTTTATTATTTACCCAATTGACGAATCGATTGTAAATAAAATCAATAAATTTGTGATGGATAACAATTTGGATTATTTATCATCGTCTTCAACAATTAATCAAAAGCTTTTCCAAATTGAAAGTAATTTTGTTGAGATGAATCCTGATAAGGTAGAACCTTATACTGGTCAAGAAATTGATAAGAGTACACAAATAAAATTATTAGCTAATGATAAAGCAGGAAAGGCAGGTAGAGCTACATGGTTTGTTACTAATCGTGATGTTATTAGGGTTCGTAGAGAATTAATTGATAAATATAAAGTTGTTGTTTCTAGTGCAAATGCTGGTGGTCAGAAAAGGGATAATCAGTTAGCGATTTTAGCACCACAAACTGCATTTGGAAGAAGTCGATTAGCATTAAAGGCGTTTGATACAGAAGTAGAAGCTCAAAATTTTTACAAGTATGTAAGCTCCTATTTTATTCGATTTGCTTTCTTATTAACTGATGAAAATCTTTCATAGTTAGCTAAATTAGTTCCTGATTTACTTAACTATAGTGATTCACAAAAATTAATTGACTTTTCTAACGATTTAGATAATCAACTGTTTGCTATTTTAGACTTAACAAGCGAGGAGATTCAGAGAATAAAACAAAGGGTTGATAGTATTCGTTCTTAACACAGTATTACGAATAACACTCTGGTTATTGAATTGAAGAGTGAAAGTAAGGCTGATGATGATTCAGACATCTCTTCCCTTTCAGATTATATTGAAGCATCAAAACAACCCTTGGGAGATTTGATTAATAACTTTGAGCAAAACAAAGATGATTGTTTATTTAGCGCTGAATCTCTTACAGTTTTACATAAAATTATTGAGAACACCTCGCTAATCAATATTCAATATAGTAGTTTATATGAAAATCAAGAGCAAGAACTAAAATAGTTGCTCCAAAAAATTGAAAATGCAAAAGTAGAGCTTTCAAATATTACTAATGATTTTAATAAAAAGTCAGGAGAATTTGAGCAAAAATTCGAAAATCTCAATGTTGAAATAATATCAGTACTGGGGATTTTTGCAGTATTTGGCGGTGTATCACAACTTGGAGCTTTGGGAGGTAAATTAGCTACAACTAGTATTAGTAAAATTTTTATTTTTGTAGGTGCATCATCCTTTGTACTCTTTAGTGTTGTATTTATGGTTTTTGCTGCAACAGCTCGTTTAACAGGTCGTGAGTTAAAGGCTTGTAGTTGTTCCGAGAATAAGAACACAGAGTGCAAACATAAAATACGTGATAAATATCCAATTTATTTTATATCCATTGTTATATCGATTGTTATTCTAATTTTAGGAGTTTTAGGAAATCGTGGAGTGGATTCTGTAATCTTAAAATTAGTACAATTAATATTTTAATGTTTTACCAAATCGCGAAATTATTGAAGAAGTACTGCTAAAGTGACTTTAGACATCAATACTGAAAATCTCGCTATTTTAGGTATTCCATTTGATGATAGAAAAATCTTTTGAAAGAAGAATCGTTAACTATAAATCGAAATAAAAGGTACTAAATCATTGATTTGGTACCTTTTATTTATCTGTTAATACTTTGAGTAACTTGTCGTATTGTTTCATAGCTTTGTGGAGTTCTTTATCAAATGAAGTTGGTTGTTAGACATTGTCAATTTTTGTAAGTGCATTGTCTTTTTAGTAGTAGTCATATAATATCTCCTCTTTAGCTAATATGATAACATATAGCATTGCCATTTTCCAAAAGAAATAATCTCCCACTCCACTAAAAACTTCGGCAAAAATATGTTAAAATAAAGCAAGGTTATTTAGAACAGAACGGGAGTAGGCTATGGTTCCAGCGTATATTAGAATTCATGATGCGATTAAGAAAGAGATTGATGGGGGAGTTTGGGAGATTGGTCAGCGTTTGCCGAGTGAGCGTGATTTGGCGGATGATTACGAGGTGAGTCGGATGACACTTCGTCAGGCGATTACGCTTTTGGTCGAAGAGGGCATTTTGGAGCGCCGTGTGGGTAGCGGGACTTATGTGGCTAGCCACCGTGTGCAAGAAAAAATGCGTGGGACAACCAGTTTCACCGAAATTGTGCGTTCGCAGGGTAAAACGCCGTCGTCACAATTGATTTCTTATCAGCGAAAGCCTGCTAATGAAACGGAAATCCAGCAGTTACAGCTAAAAGCGACAGATACCGTGGTGCGTATGGAGCGCGTGCGTTTTGCAGATAACGTACCTTTAGTTTTTGAAGTGGCGTCCATTCCAGAAAAGCTCATTCAGTCTTTCAATCAAGAGGACATCACAGAGCATTTCTTTCAAACATTAACGGATAATGGTTATGAAATTGGCAAGAGTCAGCAAACGATTTATGCCAAAAATGCAAGTGAGCGCGTGGCGAATTATCTCAAAGTGCCTAAAAATCATGCAGTGCTGGCATTGACACAAGTATCCTATTTCACAGACGGACGACCATTTGAATACGTTCACAGCCAATATGTCGGCGACCGTTTTGAATTTTATTTGGAGAATAATTAAGGAACAAACCATTCTCCAAATGCATATCCTAGAAGAAGCCACGAAAGATTTGAAATGACAAGTCATAAAACAGAACCTTATTGGGTGTCTGTTTTATTTTTCCAATATTTTTAATATGCAGGCCTACAAATATTTTAAAATAAATCTATTTATTGGTCTTGATTTAACCATTTCTGACTATTAAATTCAGCTAAATTATGGTAAAATAAGGGCTATGGAAATTGAAAAAACCAATCGTATGAATGCTCTTTTTGAGTTCTATGCTGCTTTGTTAACCGATAAGCAGATGAATTATATTGAACTATATTATGCGGATGATTATAGTTTGGCAGAAATTGCTGAAGAATTCGGTGTGAGCCGTCAAGCAGTCTATGATAACATTAAACGAACAGAAAAAATTTTAGAAGCTTACGAGATGAAGTTGCACATGTATTCGGACTATATTGTTCGGAGCCAAATTTTTGACGATATTTTAGAAAAATATCCTGATGATGAATTTTGAAAGAGAGAATTTCCGTTTTGAGTAGTATTGATAATCGTGATTAATCCGTATTACTCACTAAACAGAAGAACATTTGTAAAATTGAAGAACATTTGTAAAATTATAGAGATACTTAGGTAGGAGAAAAGATATTATGGCTTTTGAAAGTTTGACAGAACGCCTGCAAGGGGTGTTTAAAAATATTCGCGGAAAGAAGAAGTTGTCTGAAAAAGATGTCCAAGAAGTCACAAAAGAAATTCGTCTGGCATTGCTTGAAGCTGACGTTGCTTTGCCAGTTGTTAAGACTTTCATCAAGCGCGTGCGTGAACGTGCAGTTGGTCATGAAATCATTGATACACTTGACCCAACACAACAAATCGTTAAGATTGTTAACGAAGAATTGACTGAAATTCTTGGTTCTGAAACAGCTGAACTTGAAAAATCACCTAAAATTCCAACAATTATTATGATGGTCGGTCTCCAAGGTGCTGGTAAAACAACATTTGCAGGGAAATTAGCTAACAAGCTGATTAAAGATGAAAATGCACGTCCGTTGATGATTGCTGCCGATATTTACCGCCCAGCGGCTATCGACCAATTAAAAACACTTGGTAGTCAAATCAATGTGCCAGTTTTTGACATGGGAACTGACCACTCAGCTGTTGAAATCGTGACAAATGGTTTGGCACAAGCCAAAGAAAATCACAACGATTACGTTATCATTGATACGGCTGGTCGTTTGCAAATTGACGAAAAACTCATGGAAGAACTCCGTGATGTTAAAGCTTTAGCAAATCCAAATGAAATTCTTTTGGTTGTTGATAGTATGATTGGTCAAGAAGCTGCCAACGTCGCTGACGAATTCAACAAGCAATTGGACATCACAGGGGTTGTTTTAACTAAGATTGATGGTGATACACGTGGTGGTGCTGCGCTTTCAATCCGCGAAATCACTAGTAAACCAATCAAATTCACTGGTACTGGTGAAAAAATTACGGACATCGAAACTTTCCACCCAGACCGCATGTCTAGCCGTATTCTTGGCATGGGTGATTTGCTGACATTGATTGAAAAAGCCAGCCAAGAATATGACGAGAAAAAATCATTGGAACTCGCAGAAAAAATGCGTGAAAATACCTTTGATTTCAACGATTTCATCGACCAATTAGATCAAGTTCAAAACATGGGACCCATGGAAGATTTGCTTAAAATGATTCCTGGTATGGCAAACAACCCAGCGCTAAAAAACTTTAAAGTTGATGAAAAAGCTGTCGCTCGTAAACGTGCTATCGTGTCATCAATGACACCAGAAGAACGTGAAAATCCTGATTTGCTCAACCCAAGCCGCCGTCGCCGTATTGCTGCAGGTTCAGGAAATAGTTTCGTTGAAGTCAATAAATTCATTAAAGATTTCAACCAAGCAAAACAAATGATGCAAGGTGTTATGTCTGGTGACATGGAAAAGCAATGAAGAAAATGGGAATCAACCCAAATAATCTCCCTAAAAATATGCCAAACGGTATGGATATGTCGTCACTTGAAGGCATGATGGGCGGTAATGGTATGCCAGACCTTTCAGCACTTGGTGGCGGAGATATGGATCTTAGCCAAATGATGGGCGGCGGTCTAAAAGGGAAAGTCGGCGAATTTGCGATGAAACAATCAATGAAACGCATGGCAAATAAAATGAAAAAAGCGAAGAAAAAACGCCGTAAATAATGTTAGATAAAACAAACGAAGCTGAAATAAAAGTCTAGCTTCGTTTTTAGTTTGTTTTTGTTAATTTACTAAAAATAAAGTTTTCAAGACATCCTTTGTTGATTTGATTCAGTAAATTTCTCATAACATCTTTCCGAAAAACTGTAATTTTCTTGAAAAATAAATCAGCCTGTGATATACTCCTATTATAAAGACATCTCAGGAGAATTTTAGATGAAACGTGAAAAATTACTTGAAAAAATTGATGAACTTAAAGAAATAATGCCTTGGTACGTCTTGGACTATTACCAATCAAAACTTTCAGTTCCTTATAGCTTCACAACTTTATATGAATACTTAAAAGAATATCGCCGATTTTTCGAATGGCTTTTGGATTCTGGAATTTCAGATGTTACTAAAATTGCTGATGTTGAGTTAACAACCCTGGAACATCTTTCTAAAAAAGACATGGAATCATTCATCCTTTATCTGCGTGAACGTCCTTCTTTGAACACTTATTCAACAAAACAAGGTGTCTCACAAACAACGATTAATCGGACGTTATCAGCACTTTCAAGTCTGTTTAAATACCTAACAGAAGAGGTCGAAGATGAAAATGGTGAGCCCTACTTCTATCGAAATGTCATGAAAAAAATCGCTACTAAGAAGAAAAAAGAAACGCTGGCAGCTCGAGCTGAAAATATAAAAGGCAAACTTTTCCTAGGTGACGAGACCATGGCATTTATCGACTATATCGATACAGAGTATCAAAATAAGCTCTCTCACCGCGCCCTCTCCTCCTTCCAAAAGAATAAGGAGCGTGATTTAGCGCTTATTGCTCTTCTGCTTGCCTCTGGTGTCCGTCTTTCAGAAGCTGTTAATCTTGATTTGAAAGACTTAAACCTTAATATGATGGTTATCGAAGTCACTCGTAAAGGTGGAAAACGTGATTCTGTCAATGTTGCTAACTTTGCTAAGCCTTATTTAGAAGCTTATTTACAAATCAGAGCGCCTCGCTATAAGGCGGAAAAACAAGACCAAGCTCTCTTTTTAACAGAATATCGCGGTGTTCCTAACCGTATTGATGCTTCAAGCGTTGAAAAGTTAGTTGCTAAATACTCTCAAGATTTCAAAGTTCGTGTAACACCCCATAAACTGCGCCACACACTTGCAACACGTCTTTACGATGCTACTAAATCACAAGTCCTAGTTAGCCACCAATTAGGACATGCCAGCACACAAGTTACCGACTTATACACCCATATCGTCAACGACGAACAAAAAAATGCTTTAGATAAGCTTTAAAAATTAACCTGAACTATTAATAAGTTCAGGTTTTTTATCATCTCCTTGCTGACAAATAAATAATGAATGTTCTAAATGTGTTTTACATAATATTATTTATGTAAAACTAAACTTCAAGTGGCATGAAATTGCCGACAATCTTACCAATGATTTGAGGATTTTCATCATAAGGCGCGAATTTATCGGCGTAGTGTTTGTTGAGTGAGACTAAACGAAGTCCGTCCTCTTCTCGATAAACTTTCTTAATATAAGTTTGCCCATCCCAATCAACAGCATAGATAGCACCGTCATAATCAAAACCTGTTTGCTTAATCAAGACAACCTCACCATTTAAATAAGTTGGTTCCATTGAATCCCCAAAGACCCATGAAGCAAAGTCATGGTCAAGTTGTTCATCATAAAAAACAGTATCATAATTACCGTCACCAAAATAAGAATATCCAGTACCTGCAGATAATTTTTCAAAAACCTTGTAAGCATAATATTTAGGCAACTGAACTATTTTTTCTTGCTCTTTGAGTAAATCGTCAGCATAATTTTCGAGTTTGTGACGATTGTCTTGATTGAGTTTGAAATAGGTATCAACAATGTGATATTCAGATACAAAATAAGTTTCCTCGACACCGAGCAACCGACTTAAGAGGTTAAGATTTTTTTGATTTGGCTTTGTTTTGCCATTTTCCCAATTAAAGTAAGAAACTCTAGAAATATTAAGTAATTTAGCTACTTCTGCCTGTGAGTAACCTTTTTCTTCTCTAATATTTTTTAACTTTTCTCCAGAAAACATAAGCTCCCTCCTTGTTAGTTTATAAACTAACAATATTATAAAAAAATAAACCTAAAAAAGCAAGGGCTTAGCCCCTACTTCTGTTAATTTTTATGTGATGAAATTTCGACTTGTGTTCCTTTATCGATTTGACTATCGATAGTGATGTTTAGGTTAAGGGTGTCTAAAACTTGTTTGGTCATGTACAGCCCTAGACCAGTTGCTTTTTGGTGTTCATGACCGTTAAATCCAGTAAAACCTTCGTCAAAAAGACGTGGTAAATCTTCTTCTAGTATTCCAATACCATCATCAGATATAACGATATTTCCATCGCTTATACTAATGATAATTGTTCCGTCTGTTTTGGAATACTTAACGGCGTTATCAATAATTTGTGAAATAGCAAAGCTTAGCCATTTTCGGTCAGAACTCAGCTCCCAATCACCAATAACCTCAACAGAAAGATTTTTAGCAAACACGGAATACGATATTTTTTGATAATCTTTGTTGTAACATCCTTGACAGATAGTTTTTCAAAGCGAAAATCGTCTTTGTTTTGACTGAATTTTAAATAAGTCAACAACGTATCAAGATAGTTTTGAAGTCGTGTCAATTGTTGCTGTACTTCGTTTGAGTCGAGTTGGTCAGTCTGTGCCATTAATGAAAGGGCTGATATGGGAACTTTCATTTGATGTGACCACATTTTGACAAGATTTTGCAAATTTTCAGTTTGCGTCTTTTCAGCTAGTAATTCATTAGCGCTAGTTTCTTTTAGTTTGATGATAATATCTTTATAAGCAAGTTCTGATGGCAATTCTAATTCATCCAATTCTTTTACATAAATAAAATGATGTAAATAGATAATTTCTGCTTAAATTTAAGGTATTGCCAAATGCTGATAAAGATTAAAATCGTGAAATTAATTAAAATACTAACTTTAAAGTAAGCTAATGGCAGGCGATATAAGGCAAAAATAACAATGAATAATATACTTAAAAGGATATAAGTTAAATACCAGACGGAATATTCTTTAAAAAATTGTCGAATCATTTTAGAAGGTAGCCAACTCCTCTCACGGTGTGAATACGATCGAACCTAATGGTTGTGTTTTCTTGCGGAGTCGTGTTATGTTAACACTAAGGGTGTTTTGGTCAATGAAACTTTCATTTTCCCAAAGCTTCTCGAGTAATTCCTCTTTGGGAACGACTTGATTTTGATGTTCAAAGAGAATTGCTAAAATCTTATTTTCTGTTGGAGATAGGGTGATATGGTCGTCACCGTTTGACAAAATCCCGTCACGTGATAGAGAAAAATGTTCTAATTGGTAATTATCCGAGGTAACTGGTAAGCACGCCTTAAAAAAGCTGAAATTTTGGCATCTAAAATCGTTAGAGAAAATGGCTTTGACACAAAATCATCTCCTCCCATATTAAGTGCCATGACAGTATCCATTTCATCATCACTAGATGAGATAAAAATAATCGGCAATGTCATGCTTTTACGAATTTCTGTTGTCCAATAAAAACCATTAAAATATGGCAACGTGATATCAATCAAGATAAGGTCAGGTTTGATTTCTTCGACTTCCTGCTTGATAGCTCGAAAATTAGTGACACTAAAGACATCATAAGTTTGACTAAGATGTTGTTTTAAAAGTTTAACGATAGTTTCATCGTCCTCGACAATATAAATCTTTCCTTGTTTCATAGTCTTATTGTAACAAAAAATGGTCATCACGACCATTTTTAGTAAAAATTTTCAGACTCTTTCAAATGACTGTTCGAAGATAGGAGTTAACGTTCAATAATTTTATAGTAAGTTCTACTTGTGAATTTATAGATGAAGAAATAGATTATGGTGATGCTTAGTATTGTAATACCACTGACGGTATAAATCATACTTGAGCTTGTTACTCCAAACAAGAGCAACATTTGTTTTAGCATGACAAGCGCTACGGCGAAGTGTAAAACTGCAAAACCGAGTGGCATAAAGAATACGAGTAGAATTTGAGAATTAATTGCTCGTTTCACCTCTTTTTGCCCATTCCCACCTCTTGCAAAATTTTATACGATTTTTTATCTTCAATCCCTTCAGAACGTTGTTTATAGTAAATGATTAAGGCTGCACCAAGCAAGAAACTAATACCAAGTAAGAATCCTGTAAAGAGAAAGCCACCTGTAAAGCCATACATGCCCTCAAGGAAAGATGATTTGGTATCGACAATTCCTGTTGCTGCGTTGCCATCTGAATCAAGATATCGACCTGTTTCGTCTGAAATGTAACCGTCATTATTTGTAATTTTAGCGATTTCGGCTTTAGAAAGGTCAGCATAACCAGTGAAATTACTTCGGAATTGGAGATTATGTTGAGTAAAGAGCTCTTGAAGTTCATTTAAAACATTTTTATCACTAACGATTAACAACGCTGGATTATAAGTATTAGCAATATCAGGGAATATAACACTTCTTAGATTTTCGACATTGTCAAATTCTTTTCCAAAAAGAGTTAATTTTTCCAGTTGGCTATTTCCTTTTTGAACATAGAAAGCAGTTTGATTTTTCTTTAAAGTTGGTAGGCTATTACCCAAATCTTTAAAATCATCTTGGGTTATGATATATATATACCCCATTTTTGCCAAATCAGGAGTTTCTACATCTTGGTCTGTTATTGTGATTTCTTTATCGGTTGATACTGGAATATCTGAGAAGCCAGTATAGTAGGTGATGTAGTCACTTTCTGGTTTATCTAATTTATCGATAACTGCTGTTTTGAAAAAAGCTTCCGCATCTGTATCAGGCGTTGAATAGATTGTAATTTGAGTGTCTTTTGGGAACATATCGTCAGCTTGTTTTTGAGTATTGACATACAAAGACGTTGTTGTGGCAATCGTTACAAAAGCCATAACGGCTAGTAGCGTAATATTAGCAAGTCCGACAGCATTTTGTTTCATTCGGAAAATCATTTGTGCTGTGGTTACGAAATGTTCAGGTTGGTAAAAATATTTTTTGTTTTTACGACGGCGTTTTAGGTACCAAGTCATAAAACTGATGTAAAAAAGGTAGGTTCCAATGATAACAAGAACAACCGCGATAAAGAAACGATATAGGACGACAAGCGCAGCTATTCTCGTTGAAGAAATTGAAAGATAATAACCTGAGCTTAAGCAAATGATGCTTAACAATGCAAAGAGAATATTGCCACGTGGCTCTTTTTCACCCTGTTCTTGCCTCCTAAATAAAGCTAGTGGCGATGAACGACGGATATTAAAGAGGCTGATAAGTTCTAGGAAAAAGAAGATTGCAGCGAATGCAAACGCTGTGCTAATAAACGCTGCTGGTGATAAAGTCATTACCAACTGATTATAGTGTAAAAGATTAATAAAAATCAAATAAAACAATTGTGAAAAGACAGCTGATAAAAGGCTTCCTAGGATAATCACACCCACAAAAATAACAATCAGTCAATAGTCGATACAAGACTGATTTGAAACCTGTTCATCCCAAGGATGTTATAAAGCCCGAATTCCCTACTTCTTTGTTTTAAAAGGAAATTATAACTATAAATCTCCATGATAATCGAGAAGATAAAAAGGACAACAATGGATAAGCCGAGTGTTACGGCACCATATGACATACTTTTTCCAACAGGGCTAAATAAAATCAGCAAAGTTGAACAATTTAGAAGAAATAAAATGGTGCTTGTGAGTAAAAATGGTCCAAAAATATTGACAGATTTTTTGAGGTTTGACCAAGCTAATTTAGCATAGAACATATTACTCACCTCCAAGAAGTGCGCTCATTGCAAGTGAAATATCCTTGTTGAATTCTTGATTGGTTTTGTTACCACGATAAATTTGGTGGAAAATGCGACCATCTTTGATGAAAAGGACACGTTTAGCATGACTAGCGGCGTTTGCTGAGTGTGTTACCATAAGCAATGTTTGACCGTCATTATTAATATCCTCAAAAAGGTTTAGAATATCTTCAGAATTGCGATAATCTAGTGCTGCTGTTGGTTCATCAGCTAAAAGTAACTGCGGATTTGTGATAAGGCTACGAGCGATAGCAACACGTTGTTTTTGACCGCCAGACAATTCAAATGGGCGTTTTGCTAACAAATTTTCAATATGAAGTTTTGGAGCGAGTGTTGCTAGTCTATTTTCCATTTCTTGGTAGTTAACACGACCAAGTACCAATGGTAAGAAAATGTTATCCTTGACAGAAAGCGTATCTAATAAATTGAAATCTTGAAAGACAAATCCGAGATTGTTTAAACGAAATTCTGCTAATTGGCTTTCTTTGATTTTTGTGATTTCTTTCCCATTTAGAATAACAGAACCTTTTGTTGGCTTTTCCAGAGTTGCTAAGATATTAAGCAGGGTTGTTTTCCCAGAACCAGATTCTCCCATGATAGCGATAAATTCATTTTCATCTACTTTGAAATCAACATCTTGTAAAGCACGTGTTACCTCTTTTGAAAAACGTGTGCGAAAAACTTTTTCTAAGTGATTAATCTCCAGTAACATAATTTCTCCTTTGTTTCATTATACCTTTTTTCGATTAAATAAAAACTCTAATTGGAATGTTTTTGCTAAAAAGCAATTAATTTAAATTTAGTATTTTAGTACTAAGGGTGTTTTAAAGGCTTTCTTCCACTCCAATACCAAAGAGCGAGACTTATTACTCCCACTACTACGATAAGAAGAATTGTAATAAGACTATAAAAAACTATCATTTTAAAAACCTCCTCCTATTATTTTGTGATACGGAGGGTGTACCAGACCATATAAGTAATGGAACCTAAAATAACCATGACTAACCAAATTAGAAGATTACTCCATAAATTGATATGTTTTTTGATTTCTTGACTCATATGACTGCTCCTCTCTTATTGACAAGTTTATTTTATCGAAAATTAGGTAGTTACTTCCTTACAATTTGAACGTCAAATCTTACAAAAATGTAAGGTTGCTTTCTGGCAACAAAAAAGCCCAAAACAAACGTTTTAGGCTTAACAGTTACTACTTACTTACCCATTGATTGCTTGTGCTATTTTTGTAAGGTATGCGTGGCTTTCAAGTTGTTTAATGGGTTTGTTTAAATCTTTTAAAATACTTGTGGCATGTTCGTTGAATAACGGCAGAGATTCTGCCCAATAGATTTTTCCTTGACCTAGTGTCAAACTATCATGTCTTTTACCTAAAGAGTCAACTAAATGATAGTGAATAATAGTCTCTTTTCAAAGTTTCTAGTGAGCGTTGTAAAGCTTTATTATCCCCATGCAGATAAATGAAAGCATGAGAAACATCATAAGTAAGTGGATAGCCTTTTTGAGCTAACAACTGGTCGAATTCAGACTTGCCAAATGAAAGTAGTTTTGAAATACCATTTTCAAAGATATGAAAATTCAAAGACATCTGGGTGATATTTTAGGCGACTTTCCATTTGCTCCAAGTCGCAACTAGCTTTTAGTCCTAATTGAATTGGAAACATTTTGTCACCTCTTTTAATATAGTATTGGAATACTAAACGTTAAGATAATCTTGCAAATCGTTTAAAGCACGTTCAGCAACTTTTTCATAACGTTCTTTTTTATCACGGATACGTGGTCCGTCAAGCTCTTTAACAATACCGAAGTTAACATTCATTGGTTGGAAATGTTTGCTTTCGGCATGTGTAATGTAATGTGGAAGAGAGCCGATAGCAGTCGTTTGCGGGAAGATAACCACTTCTTCTCCTTTAAAACGACGTACAGCGTTGATACCAGCAACTAGCCCTGAAGCGGCTGATTCCACATATCCCTCAACCCCTGTCATTTGACCAGCAAAGAAAAGGTCTGGATTTTGGCGTGTGGCAAATGTTTCAGTCAAAAGATTTGGAGAATCCATGTAAGAGTTACGGTGCATTACGCCATAACGGACAAATTCGGCATTTTCAAGACCTGGAATCATGCGGAAAACACGTTTTTGCTCACCCCATTTAAGGTGTGTTTGGAAACCAACGATGTTAAAGAGACTACCAGCAGCATTATCTTGACGTAATTGAACAACGGCATATGGTGTCTTGAATTCACCGTCACGAGGTCCTTTGTAGTCATCTGGGTATTCTAAGCCAACAGGCTTCATTGGACCATAGAGCATTGTTTTAATGCCGCGTTTTGCCATAACTTCAATCGGCATACAACCTTCAAAATATTTTTCTTTTTCAAAGCTATTAAGCGGAGCTTCTTCGGCATTGACAAGCGCTTCATGGAACGCCATAAATTCCTCTTTGGTCATTGGACAGTTAAGATAGGCAGCTTCTCCTTTATCGTAACGTGATTTCAAATAAACCTTGTCCATATCGATAGAATTTTTATCAACGATTGGCGCTGCGGCATCATAGAAATAAAAACCGTCGCCACCGTTCAATTCATGAATTTTTCAGCAAGTGCATCTGATGTTAAAGGACCACTAGCGATAACAGTAATGGCATCAGTTGGAATTTCTGTGATTTCTTCACGAATGACTTCGATAAGTGGGTGATTTGTCACTTCATCTGTCACCATTTGTGAGAAACCGTCACGATCAACCGCTAAAGCACCACCAGCGGGGACGCGCGTGCTTTCTGCTGCCTTCATGATAACAGAGTCTAGACGACGCATTTCTTCTTTAAGCAGACCGACAGCGTTTGTTAAGCTATCACCGCGCAGCGAATTTGAGCAGACCAATTCCGCAAATTTATCTGTTTTGTGTTGTGGTGTTGCTTTCTTACCACGCATTTCATAAAGTTTTACTGGAATGCCACGTTTAGCAATCTGATATGCAGCTTCAGAGCCCGCTAAACCAGCTCCTATAACGTTAATATATGATGATTGAGACAATATACTAATACCTCCAAAAACAAGCTTAGGAAGCCCTAAAACTCATTTTCCAGATAAGGGAGAAAGCCCTTATCCAAATCTTTCTAATTTTGATACTTGATTATCATAACATAAATTTTGTGAAACTCAAATAATATTATATAGTTTATTTACATAAATAAAAATATGTAAATAAACTATTGATTATCCTTTTTAATCATATTCTGATATTGTAAGTGAATACCAATGTGACCAATTCCCAAAATAATTGATGCCAAGGTCAGAAATGGATTTTTACCATAGATGGATATGCATAGAACTGCCAAAACTGGCAAACTTGCTCCGGCTACTGGAATTTTTAAAAATGTGGTGCACAAATCTGGCATTCTTTTTGGTCCCATAAAATAACGAATCCAAAACATTTCATAAAGAATCATGCAAAACTAGCAGCCATCAGCCACCAATTCCAATTAGTCCAGGGCTGCCAGTTAAAATCAGAAAAGATGAGAATCAGACAAGTCACAAGTACTTCTCCGATACGTTCAAGTATGGATAAGTATTTATTTTCTTGATACTGATAATGTTCATAATCTTTAGGTTTATTTCGTGTCCAAATAAGATTTGGTATCATTAGTAGCATTAAAAAGATGAATCCAACATAAGAAAAGCCAAAATGCATAGTCAGTCATCCTCATTTAAAACAAACAAATCCAAGCAGATAGTAAAACACTTAAAATACTGAAAAGTGACCCAATGAGATAGTATTCTGCAAATGTGGGGCTTTCGGAAATTTTATTATAACGAGCGATTGATTTAGCAGTAAAAACAAGTCCGATTGAAGCGAATTGATTGAAAATGATACAAATACTCATCACAATACGTTCCAAAAGTCCAATCGTTGCTCCAGCACCTGGAATGGTATCCATTTTTTGACTGCTCTCTGGCTGGTATTTTTGAAAGAAAATCTTGAAAAAGACATTAGTCGGTTTTGTAATCAAGACGATAAATAGAATAATATTAAGCACTTCTCTTGTTAAGATATTTGGCAAAACTACACCTTTGGCAAGCGGGGCAAGTAAAAGTATAATTCCTAGATGTAACATTTGGTCCAAAAGGAAAGTTACCAACGGATTTAGCTTGAAACTATTAGCCACATGAGGTTTTCCAAAGTCAATAATAGAATGACTCAGCAAAATAAGCAAGCTAATGCCCCAGATGTTTGGGACAAAAATAGTTACCAAAATTAACGGAATAGCTACCCAAATGAGATGAATCAAAAGGTAAGTTTTATCGGTATTTTTACGGTCGGCAACTGTTTGGCTTTGCAACTGAAAGTCTGACAAAAAGTGACAAATCAGTAATAGGGTTAATATAGGATTTTGGCTAAGATAGTGAGAAAGACCTGTGATTGACATTAGTTTAACTCCTCTCCAGCGTTTTTAAACAGATTTAACGCACAATTTCGTGTTCGTAGGTAAACCTTGATATTGCTGCTTTTCAATCGTTTTGACAGCGCACTTGTGCTTAATTCGAGCTGTTTTCCCAAAATTTGTTGGTCAAAATGCTCATCATAAATACTAAGTTTTAAAAGTTCCTGCAAGATAATTTCTTGGCTAGCGCGCCAATTGGACTTAATTGCTTCGCTACTGGCAATCAGTGTATTAATAATGTTTACCTTGGTGTCATCTTCAAAGGAAACAGCGATTTGCGTATTGCCGTAATCATTTTTTTGGTGGATGTAATTGATTGCTTTTCTAGCGTGCCAGTAAGCGGGACCGTCAGCGCCAATGCTTTGCTCTGGGTTAATATCTGTCAGAATTTCTCCTAAGCCAAGACCAAAACGTACTTGATAAGGCTGCATTGCGAAGTTAATACGGTCAATTACCTGAAATAAAGGGGCGTCCAAGGTTAACAATCCTTGAAATTCATCACCTAAAGTGATAGATAATTTTGAAACCAAGACATCTTTAAATTCAATATTTAACTCGTTTAGGCAAGCCTCCAATGTTTTTTGGGCTTGGTAACGATTATCGATTTTTTTGGAATCAATAATATCTCCAATTAATGCAAAATAATTCATAGCGTACCTCTCATAAGTCTATTATAACAGACTTATCAAAAAAGTCCGTTATAACGGCAATTATTTTAAAAGTCCATTATAACGGAAAACATATTTTCCATACAATCAAAAAGAAACTGAGCATCTCTGCTTCAGCTTCTATCGTTTTATTTAATTTTTGCTTCTTCGTAGTCGCATTCTTCATTGCTGCAGACGACTTGTTTACCACCACCGCGGATTTTCTTCTCAACCAAGAAGTCTCCAGATTTTGGACAAGAACGTCCGACAGGTTTATCCCATGATGTAAATTCACATTCAGGATAACGGTCACAACCATAGAAAATACGATTGCGTTTGGTTTTACGCTCAATTACTTGACCTTTGCCACAGACTGGACAAGTCACGCCGATTTCTTTAGTGATTGCTTTTGTATTGTGACACTCTGGGAAATTGCTACAAGCGTAGAATTTACCATAACGACCTAACTTGATAACCATTGGGTGTCCACAAACATCACAATCAAAGCCAGCTGGCTCATCTTTGATTTGAATTTTTTCGATTTCTGTTTCGGCTTTGGCAAGTTCTTTTTCAAATGGTTTGTAAAATTCATCGATAACTTTTTGCCATTGCTGTTTGCCTTCTTCGACTTCATCAAGTTTACCTTCCATATCAGCGGTAAATTTGACATCAACAATATCAGGGAAGAATTCAACAATCAAATTATTAACGATTTCACCAAGTTCCGTAGGTTCAAAACGTTTCGCAGCTAAGCGAACATAGTAACGTCTTTGGATAACGTCAAGTGTTGGTGCATAAGTTGACGGACGCCCAACTCCATTTTCTTCCAATGTTTTAATAAGTGTTGCTTCAGAATAACGAGCTGGTGGTTGCGTAAAGTGTTGTTCAGGATTTGTTGACACTTTCTTAACAATATCACCTTCAACCATGTCAGGCAACATCTTATTCTTGTCAGAATCGTTATATACGGCTAAGTAACCGTCAAATTTTACTTGACTACCATTGGCAGTAAAGCGTACGCTATTTTGCTCCAAGTTAACTTTCATTGTGTCAAAGACTGCTGCTGTCATTTGACTGGCAACAAAACGATTCCAAATCAATGTGTAAAGTTTTAATTGGTCTTTATCTAAGTGCTTAGCGATTGATTCTGGTGTTAGATTGACATTTGAAGGGCGAATGGCTTCGTGAGCATCTTGAGCTCCTGAAGCATTTTTAACACGGCTACCGTGTTTAGAGTATTTTTCACCGAAACGTTCTGTGATAAAGTTTGCGGCATCATTTTGCGCAATTGGACTGATACGTGTTGAGTCAGTACGCATATAGGTAATCAAACCTTGCGTTCCGCTCTTACCAAGACTGATACCTTCGTACAATTGCTGTGCAACCATCATGGTTTTACGTGTACGGAAGTTGATTTTATTAGCAGCATCTTGTTGGAGAGATGATGTCGTATAAGGAAGTGGTGCATTGCGACGACGTTCTTTCTTTTCAACCTTAGCTACGGTAAATTCGTCACTAGTCAATAAAGCAAGAACTTTTTGAACATCTTCATTCGTTTCGAGTTTTAATTTTTTGCCATCAATGCCATAAAATGAAGCTTGGAATTTCTTCGTTCCTTTTTTAAAGAAACCGTCAATTGTCCAGTATTCTTCTGGTTTAAAGGCTTTGATTTCATTTTCGCGGTCAATGATTAGTTTTAATGCAACGGATTGAACACGTCCTGCTGAAAGACCTTTTTTAACTTTTTTCCAAAGCAATGGTGAGATAGAATATCCCACGATACGGTCGAGAACACGACGCGCTTGTTGGGCATCTACTAAATCCATATCGATTTGGCGTGGTTCAACAAAAGCATTTTTGACAGCGTCTTTGGTGATTTCATTGAAAACAACACGGTTTTGTCATTCTCATCAAGATCTAAAATATGGGCTAAGTGCCAAGAAATCGCTTCTCCTTCACGGTCCGGGTCACTTGCGAGATAAACTTTTTTAGACTTTTTCGCTTCTTTTTTAAGGTCGTTAATCAATGGACCTTTACCACGAATATTAATATATTGTGGTTCATAATTATTTTCAAAATCAATAGACATGCTTGATTTTTTCAAATCGCGGATATGTCCTACTGAGGCTACAACTTTATAATTACGTCCGAGATATTTTTCAATTGTTTTTGCCTTAGCTGGAGATTCCACAATAACCAAATTTTTCTTGGCAGATGTTTTTTTCTTTATTGTTTTTTGCTTGATTTTTAATCAGCTGTTGGGGCATTCGTAGTAGTAGTAGTTGCCATAAGCTCACTTCCTATCAGTAATAAACTTATAACATGATAACCCGCTTTTCTTAAACTGTCAATAAAAAAGTTATATTGGTATGTGGTAAAATTTTTAGAAAGCTCATTAAGCCTAAAAAAGTAGGGAATAAACACTAAGTATTGATGAGGGAGATTTGTGAAGAGATGTTACAGTAGCTAGGGTGGTCTTATGACTGTCCTCTTCTCATTGACTAAGCCTGTAGGCAAGTTGACTATAGGTCTTTTAATCAAAAATGCCTCCTTTGCTTTTGACAAGAGAGGCATTGATCGCTTATTTAGGTTTATCCTTATTAGATGGGACATCCTCAAGGGGAACATCTGTATCATCTCTGTTTCTTTATAGAAAAAATTGCTTATATTTGATATTCCGAAAGGATATCTAAGCCTGATGTGACGCATTTTGCGCCCTCTTTTATCAAATGATGACAGCCATCAGATTTTCCATCTAAAATATTTCCTGGAATGGCAAAAACGTCTCGTCCTTCTTCCAATGCTCTTTCGCACGTAATCAAACTGCCTGAGCGCAGCTTAGCTTCTACTACGATAACGCCTTGTGATAAACCTGCAATAATACGATTTCGCTCTGGAAAATGGAATTTCAGCGGTGCTTCTCCTGCTACGTACTCACTTAATACGAGGTGATTTTTAACCATGTACTCCTGCAACTGCTTATTTTCTTTGGGATAATAAACGTCCAGTCCACAACCGATAACGGCAATCGATGCACCACCGTTTTTTAGAGATGATAAATGCGCACTGGTATCAATGCCACGCGCCAACCCACTAACGATAACAAAATGATTCCCGAGTTCTTTGACAATTTTCTGTACGGATTTTGTCCCTGTTGCTGATGCTGTTCTTGCTCCTACTACTGCCATTTTTGGGCGATTGAGTAATTCTAAATTTCCTTGATAAAACAGCAAAACAGGTGGATTATAACAATGTTTGAGTTCTAATGGGTATTCGTCATCTAGTATGGAAACACTAGGAAAACAATTAAATTCTTTGCGCAATTCTTTGATGTCCAGTGCTTTGTATTTTTCCATAAAAAGGATAGGATTTTTACATTTTGAGACGACTGCCATATTACGCAAAGATAGTGATTTCTCTTGCTTTTCTTGATAATCCAAAATAGCTAAAATATTAAGATTTGTTAATCCTGCTTTTTTTAATTTAAACAATTCAAAATTATTCATGTTTTCTACCTCACTAATTTATTATTCGAAAAAAAGCCCTGAAAAAACAGGGCTTAGTGAGTGTATTTTACGTATTAAGCAAGCGTTTTTATGATTTTTGCAGGATTTCCAGCGAGAACCACGTTATCGCCAAAAGATTTTGTGACGACTGCGCCAGCACCAACGACAACGTTGTCTCCTAAGGTAACCCCAGGTAGAATGGTCACGCCGCCGCCAAACCAAGCATTATCTCCAATAGTGATTGGTGCACCGTATTCAAGACCTGAAATACGTTCTTTGGCATCAAGTGGGTGTAACGGTGTTAACAATTGACAATTTGGTCCAAACATTGCGTTGTCGCCAATGTGAATCTCGCAGACATCAAGCATGGTACAGTTATAATTGGCATAGAAATTCTCACCCACATAAATATTTGAACCATAATCACAAACAAAACGTGGATTCATTGCCAATTTTTCACCTGTTGACCCAAACAGAGTTTTTATAATTTCTCTTTGCTTATCACGGTCGTCCTCGTTATTAAACAACTTCATTTTTCGGCGTGCTTCCAGACGCATGGCAGTTAGCTCTGCATCTCCAGCATCGTATAGTTGCCCAGCTAACATTTTTTCTTTTTCGCTTGTCATATTAAGGCTCCTTTAGCATGGATTTTATTGGTTCGAATGTTTTACGGTGAATTGGTGTGATGCCATATTTTTTTAGACCTTCTAAGTGCTCTTTGGTTCCATAGCCAACGTTTTTTTTCAAAGGCATACCCAGGATAATCATTGGCATAGTCAGCCATCATGCGGTCACGTGTTACTTTAGCAACGATAGAAGCCGCTGCAATTGATAAGGAGTTGGCATCACCTTTGAGGAGTGATTGTTGTGGAATCGAAGTTTCCAAATGCATGGCATCAATTAAAAGATAATCAGGTTTTGTCACCTCACCTTTCAGTTGATTAATGGCTTGCAACATACCGACTTTTGTAGCTTCGTAGATATTAATCTGGTCAATGACATTATTGTCAACAATTCCGATTCCAATTCCTAAAGCACGCGCAAGGATTTCTTGATAAATTTCCTCATGGTGCTTCTTAGGAATTTTTTTAGAATCATTGAGGTGTTTAATTTTACAATTTTTTGGAAGAATAACGCACGCTGTGACAACAGGTCCTGCTAATGGTCCTCTACCAACTTCATCAATCCCAGCAATGGCTTGGTAACCTTGTTGATAAAGTTCTTTTTCGTAGCGCAGCATATTTTCCAAGCGTAAGTCTTCATCAATATCCGCTTGAATAGCTTTTTTTCGCTGCTGAATCGCCTTTTGGATCCCTGCACGACTATCTGACTCATAAGCTTGCCAGCGTGCGTCATCAAGGCTCTCAATCGCTGCTAGCGCTTCTTTGATTTCTTTAACGGTCGCCATTTTCAACTTCTCCTACGACATCCAAAGTGTAACGACCAAGTTTGCCTTCGCGGACATCTTTAACAAAAAGGCTATAAAAACGGTCATAATCATCACGAAAGCCCAATTTTTGTGTCATAGCCATAATAATCTCAGGCGCTTCTTCTTCTAAGCTGATACCTTTGAAGCGTTCAACAAGACGTTCTGGATAGTATTTTTTAAAGAAATTAAGCCCAAAAATCGTTACTTCATCCATTGGCAAAAGCTGGTCCTTAATAGCACCTGTTAAAGCGAGTTTGAGCCCCACTATTTCGTCCTCGAATTTTGGCCAAAGAATCCCTGGGGTATCTAGGATTTCCAAGTCTTTATTAGACTTAAGCCATTGTTGTCCTTTAGTAACCCCAGGTTTATTGCCAACGACTGCAATTTTTTTACCTGCCAAACGGTTCATTAATGTTGATTTACCAGCGTTTGGAATACCAATAATCATTGTACGCAAAGTCTCTTTTTGAATGCCACGTTCACGTAATTTAGCTAATTTATCAGCCATTAATGATTTGGCGGCATCGGTTACCAATTTTACAGTAGCTTGTTCTTTTGAATTAACGGCTAGGGTTTTGATGCCTTGTTTTTCAAAATAGTTACGCCATTCTTTTGTACGATTACTATCAGCAAGGTCGGCTTTGTTCAAAATCATTAATTTCGGTTTATCTCCAACGATTTTGGTTAACATTGGATTTTGGCTTGATAGTGGCAAACGAGCGTCAACTAAAATTGTCACAAAATCAACGTGTTTCAGATTTTCCTGAACTTGTCGGCGTGCTTTCGACATGTGCCCAGGAAACCATTGAATAGTAGCCATGTAAAATAAATTCCTTTCGTATCAAGGGGTTAACGGGGGCAAGCCTGCCTAAATTTTGTCAGGTCACCAAATTTAGGCTAATTTACCAAACCATTTCATCCCCAATAATTTTTTGCTTTCCTTCGCGAATACATATTATCTCAAAATTAGGATGATATTAACAATTTTGCTAGAAAGTTAACATTAATATGCCTTGGAAGATAGCTTTCTTTTATTCCAATTATATCTCGGAACTCTTTTAAATTCAAATTCGTTTTTCTGCTTTTTCAATCCAATCATTTAGTGTCTGAGAATACTTCCAAGATTAATAGCTTAAAGCAGAAAAAGAAAATCGAGATTTATATTTAATAGGAAAATTGACAATGCTATTATATCATGATTTTCTTTATTTTACCGTATTCTTACGACGGTTTAATTCCTTGTAATAATCTTTCACGACACTACGGACAACTTTCTTTAAACAACTTTCAAAACGACATTGAACTGTTTTCTGGAAGTCAGACGGCTTCATCAATCTCACCTCCTTTCCTTTATGATT